>SXGQ01164975.1_pt1 | contig 23535 bp, 10 predicted proteins | sample 3178371 | NCBI WGS metagenome assembly SXGQ01 (sample SAMN11356859, study PRJNA531348) | freshwater metagenome | isolation source: freshwater sample F1-20 | place: China: Fuxian Lake, Yuxi | collected 2017-12-25 | reverse complement strand
GGCGGGGGGCGTCAGCGGCGAGAGTTGCGAGGAAGGAATCGAAAGTGTCTTCGTGGATTTCGGTGTTGAGTTTGATGTTGAGGAGGCCGGGTTCGGGTTTGATGCCGGAGTGTGCGGTGGTGTCCTCTTCGAGGATGGTCATGCTGAGTTTTTTGACGGAGTCCGGGATGGGAGGGTCCTGGTAATCGGTGATCCAATGGTACCAGGCGGCGCTTTCGTCCGGGGTGAGTGAGGCGAGGTAGGCGGGGATTTCGGCGGCGGGTTTGGCGGCGGCGGTGGAGATGATGAGGGCGAGTTGTTCGTCGGAGATTTTTTCGGGATCGGGGATGGGAGGGATGGTTTGTTTGGCGAAGCGAGCGGTGGTGCGTGCGGAGCAGAGTTCCGGGGTTGTTTTTTTGAGGATGATGGAGGCGACGTGGAGTTCGTTGTATTCGCGCGGGGCGATGGAGTATTCCGCGGCGCAGGAGGCGAGTTCGGCGATGGTTTCGCCGAGTTGGGTGAAGTTGAGATATTCTTCGGGGATGGGGCGATTGTCGTTGATGAGTTTTTGCCAGGCGGAGGCTTCGGATTCGGTGAAATTTCTGGGTTTTGAGTCCGGGTCATCCGAGGTGGGCCAGGAGATGCGGAGGGCGAGGGTGATGAAGAGGGTGCGGATGCCGGGATCGTTGGAGGCGACGGCTCCAGCGAGCATGGCTCCCATTCTGGCGAGGGGTTTGTCTTCCGGGATGGATTGGAAGAGGGCAGGGGCGGCGGTTTTGGCGTCTTCTGGGGAGCCGCGTGCGATTTCGCGTGCGGAGGCTTGTGCGGATTGGCCGCTGGCGAGGGATTCGAGTTGTTTGATGATGGTTTTGAGGCGTCCGGGTTGGCGGATTTCCCATGGGATGTCGTAGTTGTCTTCGAGGCCGGAGCCATCGCCGAATTCCTCGCGAAGGAGGGTGATGTAGCGGTCGATGAAGGGTTTTGCTGCGGCTTTTCGTTGCTGGGCGTAGATCAAGACTGAGTCGATTCCGGTGAGGGTGGAACCGGATTCGAGGATGAGTTTTTCGAAGAGTTGGTGGTGTTCGGGGTCGGTGGAGGAGGCGAGGAGTTTGGCGGCTTCGGATCTTTGGGTTGCGGAGCCCTCGGCGAGGAAGACGGCGGCGAGTTGGCTCCAGGATTTTTCTTTGTGGGTGTTGTGGAAGTCGATGGCGAGGTCCCTGAGGGTTTCGGCGTCGGCGGAGGCGAGGTCGTTGTTGGGGTCCGGGAGGGTGGTGAGGAGGATGAGGCGCGCGATGTCTCCGCGGGTGGCGGGGCGTGACATGGAGGCGTGGATTTCGAGGGCGCGTTCGAAGGGGTTGTCGCTTGAGGAGTAGCTGCGGGAACTGGGAGAGGGGTTGCGGTAGGCGATGGGGTAGGAGTCTGTGGCGAGGGCGGCGAGGACGGGGATGGCGCGGATGCCGAGTTTGCGGAGGGGGGCGTTGGGAGAGGTGTCTGCGGCGAGTTGCTCGGGTTTTTGGAGGAGCCAGAGGTTGGGAGGGGTGAGGTTGCTGCCTTGGCCCTGGAGGGACATGGCTTCGAGGAATTGGGCGTGGTATTCGGCGGGGATGGTGCGAAGGCGGGCGATGACTTCCGGTGGGAGTTCGGCTTCGGGTTGGTTGGTTTTGGGGGTTTCGAGCATCCATGCGGTGGCGGCGATGGCGTCGGGATCGGGTTTGGCGGGTGAGTTTGCGGGGTCGGGTGCGGGTTTTCCGGCGACTCTTTGGGAGAGGGATTCGAGAACGAGGGCGGCGGCGGGTTGTGCCTGCCAGCCGCGCGGGAAGTTGGTGACGAGTTTTGTTAGATCGGCGTGGTAGGATTTCCAGTCCCAGGAGGAGAAGAAGCGGGTGGCGGCGTCTTGATAGAGTTGGTCGCCGAGGTGGTTGAGTGCGGCATCGATGACGGATTCGCGTGAGGGTGCGGCGTTGAAGAGAGCCCAAGCGAGTTGGTCGGCGAGGTCGGGGTGGCCGTTGAGGTGGACTTGTGAGGCGAAGAGGAGGAGCGGGCCGAAGGCGGAGGCTCCGTTTTCGTTCCATGGGCGGCTGAAGCTCTCGGGGTCGGCGAACTCGTCGGGGTCGCTTTCTTCCCGGAGTTTGCCGATGGTTTTGATGAGGGTGGCGACGTCTTTTTTGAGGTCGGGGAGGGATTCCGGTTCGGCGTCGGTTTTCTTGTCGGAGCTGTCGAGGATTTTGCCGAGGAGGCCGGGGCCGGGAGATTGGGCGTCGTCGGGAGCGGACTCGGAGGGGGTGGCTTGGGCGAAGTGGAGGGTGCGGATTTTTCCTTCGTTGGCTGGGGGAAGGAGCCAGCCGTTGCCCTGCATTTTTTCGGCGAGTTCGTCGAGGAGTGTGTTGCCGGTGGGGCGTTCGGCGGGGAGGCGCCGCCATGGGTGGTCTTTGGCGGGTTGTTTTGGGCCGAGCTTGTTTAGGAGTTCGAAGCCTTTGGCGAAGGATGGGGGAGCGGTTTGGGCTGCGGTGCGCGGGATCGCGATGCAGAACAGAAACATCGCGACGATCGTGAAATTACGCACGATCAGGAGTTAGGAGATCTGATACGCCCGAGGAAGCTTTTTCTGATGAAATTTGAGTGAAGCTCGGTGGTGTGGTTCGGCAGCGAGTTTGAGTTTGGTCACGAGACCGGGGTGCATGGGGAGGTGAGTTGGTTTGTAGAGGGCGGTGGTTTTTCCGCCCGAGATTCTTATGGATTTCGCTACGTTGGGTAGGGATTATTTCAGGGAGTTGAGGTAGGCGAAGAGGTCGGCGACTTGTTGTGGGCTGGAGGCGTCGATGAGGCCTTCGGGCATGAGGGATTGTTTGGAGATTTGGTGTGAGGCGATCTGGTTGCGGGGGATGACGCGTTCGTCGGCCCCGATTTGGCGGAGGACGAGGGATTCGGGGTTCTCGGAGGCGAGGAAGCCGCTGAGGGTGGTGCCGTCTGTTAGTTTGAGGTCGTGGCGGTAGTAGCCGCTTTCGAGTTGGGCGTTGGGGGTGAGGATGTTTCTGAGGAGGGCTTCGGTACCCATGGCACCGGCACCGCTGAGGTTGGGGCCGATGGCGATGCCTTTGCCGTTGACCTGGTGGCAGATGAGGCAGGTGGTTTCGGCGATTTTGGCTCCGTCGGCGATGTTTCCTGGCTTGGTGGCCATGGCGCGGAAGCGTGCGAATTTTTCTTCAAGTTTGGCGGCTTCGGCGACGGGCATGAGGGTGGGGAAGTCGCGGGTGAGGGTGATTTTGGCTCCGCCTTCGAGTTTTCCATCGGGGTTTCCGCCGTGGATGATGCGGATGAGGCCGGGTGGTTTTTCGGCACCGGCGTAGCGTGTGAGGTGGTCGCGGCGGATGTCTTCCGGGGAGCGTGCGATGTTCCAGATACGGCATTCGTCGTAGCTGGCGGCGGTGCCGGGGGCGGGGTTGGATTCGCCGAGGTTGAGGCCTGTTAGGGTGGCTTTGAGGGGTTTGCCCTGGTTTTGGTCGAGTTCGCCATCGAGGTAGATGGCGAAGTTGCCATCGGCATCGCGGGTGATGGCGCAGTGGGTCCAGACGTTGGGTTTGAGTTGGCGGTTGGCGGTGATGAGGTCGCCGATGTTAGGGCCGCCCCAGACGCGGAGGCGTGCGTCGTAGAAGTTGATGTCGAGGCCTCCTTTGGTGCCGAAGAGGTTGTCGGCGTTGTCGATGCCGTCTTCGAGGCGGATCCAGGTTTCGAGGGTGAACGGGCCTTCGAGGGTCAGGTTGGTGATGACGCGTCCTGCGGGGTTGCCATCGAGGTGGATGACGGGGCGGAGGAGGTTTTCGTTGGATTTCATGAGGGCGGCGACCTGGGGGTGGTCGATGCCGAGGGAGGTGATGAGTTTTTCGACGAGTGATGTGTCGTATCCGGAGAAGTTGCCGGCCTGGATGGCTTTGGCGAGGGCTTCGGCTTTGGCGGGGGAGGAGGTCATGCCGTCGATGGCGAGGGTGCGGTCGGCTCCTGTTAGGGAGGGCCAGCGTTTGGCGAACTCGGCGATGGTGGCGGGGTCTTCGAGGCGGCTGAAGCCGAGGGTGGCTTCGCGTTTGACGGTGGGATCGGGGTGATCGAGGAGTGGCTGATAGATGGCGAGGGAGCCGCCGTTGATTTCGCGGAGGGTGGCGAGGGCGGTGGCGATTTGTTGGGGTTTGCGGGCGGGTTGGTTGATCCATCGGGTGACTTCCGGGGCGAGCGGGGTGAGGCGGAAGCGGCGGGTGATGGCGAGGAAGAGTTCGTCGCGGGAGGGGTTGGATGTGCCGGTGATGAGGGCGCGGGCGGCGGTTTCGACGGGTTTGGCGAGTTCGGGGATGGCGGCGACCTTTGGGTCTAACAGGAGCATGGCGCGGAGCATGGGTTCGCGGCGGGCGGGGTCTGTTAGGAGTTCGGCGAAGCCTTGTTGGACGGGGGGCTGTGAGATTTGTGAGCCGAGGACGGCGAGTTCGGGCGGGGTGAGGGGGCGGTCGAGGTTGGGGAGGATGCGGACCATGGCGACGGCGGCCTCGGGATCGGGGAGGGCGCGGATGGCGAGGAGGTTGGCTTCGGGTTCGAGTTTTGCCTGGGTGAGCATGGTGCGTGTGGCATCGAGGTGTTTTGCCATGGCCCAGCGGGCGAGGTAGCGTTCGAAGTTGCGGTCGTAGGCGTCGCGGTCTTCGCCTTGGAGGGGTGCGAGGCCGAGTTTGGCGGCGTGGGTGATCATGGCCGGGGTGGCCGTGGGGTGTGAGCGGAGGGAGTTGGCGATGGCGGCGCGGACGCGGTAGTGTTTTTCGTTAGAGAGGGCGTTGGCGATTTGGAGGAAGCCGGCTTCGGGGAGGGCGTTTTCACCGGCGATGCGGATGGCTTCGACGCGGAGTTCGGGGTGTTTGGATTGGGCGAGTCTTGTGAGGAGATCGGCGGGGTGTGAGCCGAGGCCTTCGAGTGCCCAGAGGGCGTTGAGGCGCATGGGGAGGGGTTTGGTTTCATCGGCGATGATGGGGGTGAGTTGGGTGGGTTTGACGGCGGTTTTGCGGTCGACGATTTCGTGCCATGCCATGCGTGCGGTGCGTGCGTTGGCAGCGCCGAGGTGGGTGAGGAGGTCGGTGGGGGTGGCTTTGGCGAGGTCGATGAGGGGGGCGGGTTTGGTGCCGTTGGCGCGGATGCGCCAGATGCGGCCGCGGTTTTTATCGCGCTCGGGGTGGGCGCGGGGGACTTCGTTGTGGGAGATGATTTTGTTGTACCAATCGACGATGTAGAGGCAGCCATCGGGGCCGAAGTGTGCGGCGATGGGTCGGAACCAAGGGTCGTCCGAGGTCATGAAGTCGGGGCCTTTTTTGAAGACGGGGCGGCCTGCGGGATCGCGGGTCATGGTGCCGATCTGGATGCGTGAGGTGATGGGGTTGACGACGTAGAAGACGTCACCGTCGTGGCCGCGTGCGAAGGGTGAGTCGAGGTCTTCGGCGAGGGCGAGGCCGGAGAGGCCGGTGCCGCCGAAGGGTTGGTTGGGGGTGGAGGGTGGGATTTGTGGGGCGTCGTCGCGGAGGAGGTCGCGGGCACCGGAGGCGTAGTGGACGCCGGGGATGCATTCGGCGATGGGGATGCCGAGGTCGTTGGCTTCCTGGGCGAAGGTTTCGCCGGTGCGGGCTGGGACGAGTCCCCAGATGTTGTTAGGGCCGCGGGTGAGGATTTCGAAGGCGGAGCCGTCGGGTTTGAAGCGTGCGAGTTTGCATTGGTTGAAGGGGATTTCGATGGAGCCATCGGCGAAGGGGATGCGGCCGGGGCGGTGGACGGTGGAGTAGTTAAAGAGGCCTTGGGCGACGTAGATCCAGCCGCCGGGGGTGCGTTCGAACTGGTGTGGGAAGAGGTGTGAGTCCTGGATGCCGAAGCCTTCGAGGACGACGGTGTGGGTGTCGGCTTTTCCGTCGTTATTGGTGTCTTTGTAGTGGCGGATCTGGGAGCCGTGTTGGACGAGTGCGCCATCGTGGAGTGGCTGGATGCCGAGGGGGATGGCGAGGCCATCGGCGAAGAGTTTGGGGGTGAGTGGGCCGGATTGGGAGGGGTTTTCGAAGATGAGGACTCGGTCTTTTCCTCCGCGTGCGTAGAGTTCCTGGGCGGCGGCTTGGTTTTCGTTGGCGTCGACGGGGTATTCGGTGGCGGTCATGGTCCACATGCGGCCGTGGCGGTCCCATGCGACGGTGATGGGTTTGTTGACGCCTTGTTCTTCGGAGGCGACGAGTTCGACGGAGAAGCCATCGGGGACGGTGAATCCGGTGCGTTGTTCCTCTGGGGTGAGGGGGCTTTCTTTCTTTTCCATGGGCCAGGTGGGGAGGTCCGGGGTGGGTGGGAGTTCTTCGAGGGTGATGTCTTTGAAGCGGACGAGGAATTTTCCGCCGCTGTGGGCTTGGAGGCCGATGAGGCCTTCCTGGGGGATGGCGGGGTCGGCCTCGGTGTAGTCGAGGGCGGGGACGCCGTTGATCCATGAGCGGATGCGGCGGCCTTCGCAGAGGATGCGGTAGTCGTTCCAGTCCCAATCTTTGGCGACGGTGGCGATGGCGGCGGGGTCGATGGAGTCGGTGAGAACTTTGTTGCGGCGGGATTCGTCGTAGAGTTTGCCCCACCAGCCGATGCCGGCATCGACCTGGTAGCCGGACATTTCGTGGTTGTCGGGGACGCGGATGGAGCGGATTTGGAGGCCGGAATTGATGAAGCCTTCGCCTTTTTCGAGTTTGATTTTGAAGCGGAGTTCGAAGTTGGCGTAGCGTTTGGTGGAGGTGAGGAAGGTGTTGTGGGGGACGTTTTCGGTGAGGGAGCCGCCGGTGATGGTGGCTTGGTCGACGCGCCACCATTTTTCCTCGCCCTTGCGGATTTCCCAGCCGTCGAGGGATTTGCCGTCGAAGATGGGGGCGGCTGATAGAGAGGTGGCCGCGAGGATGAGGGCGAGGATGGGGACTTTCATGAAGTGGGGGTGGATCAGAGTTCGAAATCGAAGACGACGACGCGGGCGAGGCGGGGGACGACGATGTCGCGGACGCGTTCGTGCTCGGGGTGGGGAAGGTAGGCGTCGCGGTTGGCGGGGGTGTCGAAGGTCATGATGAAGCCGTGGGTGAAGCCGTCGTTGAGGCCTTCGGCGCTTTCGTAGGGGCCGTGTTCCATGTCGAGGAGGCCGGGGATTTGGCCGACCATGCCTTTCATCTGGGTGAAGCAATCGTCGATCTCGGAGGAGGTGACGCCGTCTTTGAATTGGAACATGCCGAAGTGTCTGACCATGGGTGGAGGATACCGGGCGACGGGCATGGATCCTACAGTGAACGCATATCGCCAATCCACATGAGGGTTTGGAGTTTTGGTGAGAGGGGGACGAGAGTTTCAGCGGAGGCGTTGTTCGGACGGACGCCAGCCGATCCATTTTTTGAAGATGTTAGAGAAGGAGAAGACGCTTTTGAAGCCGACGGAGCGGGCAATGACTTCGATTTTGTCGTCGGTGACGGAGAGGAGGTGGCGGGCGCGTTGCATGCGGAGGAAGGTGAGGTGTTGCATGGGGCTGCGGCCGAGTTGTTTGCGGCACATGCGGCGGAGGTGTTCCTCGCTGACGCAGGCGAGTGCGGCGAGGTCGGTGAGGCTCCAGTTGCGTGCGGGGTTTTTCTCGACTTCGTGCCAGACGCGCCAGAGGCGGTCGTCGGGTTGTTTGGGTTGGGCGAAGCGGAGGACGTATTGGTGGATGAGCTCGGTCCAGTGGTGGAGCATGGATGCGCCGTTGACGCCGGAGGCTTCGGCGTGGAGGCCCTCGATGGCCATGCGGAGGGGGAGTGGATCGTAGGGTCCGGCGACGGGTGAGAGTGAGGAGACGATGGGCATGACCTCGCGGGATTCTTCGTAGCGGACCCAGGCGAAGTGCCATGGTTTTCCCTTGATGCAGCGGAGGGCGTTGAGGACGAAGGGTGGGAGGAGGCAGGCGTTGCCGGAGCGGATGCGTTTCCATGCGCCATCGGCAAGGACTTCGCCCTCGCCCTCGAAGCAGGCTAACAGATAGGTGCCGGATTGTTGGGTGCGGACGATTTCGTAGGGGGATTTGGCGTGCATGATGCCGACGTGGGCGATCTGGTGGAGGCGGAGAAGGGCGCACTCGGGTTCGCCGGTGAGCCAGTGGCGGTCTCCGCTGTTGACCGTCTGTTGTCCTCGGACGCTGAGGTGCCGGGTCTCGTTGCCGAGGACGGTGAGATCGGTGAGGTCGCCTTGGGTGGGAGGTTTCATGCGATGGGGTGAGGGACTATGGGCGGAGGGGGAAGGTTTTCAAAAGGCAAATGAGGAGCCAAGGGCGGTGAGCTGTGGCTTCACGATAGGTGGCGGTGGTTTGGCGCTATTGTATTGAATCGTGTGACCGATTAGATTCGTAGGGTAAACATTGGTTGCATCCTCCAATCGCTGCCTTTGTTCGAAAAACCTAATCCAAGAACAACCCAACTCATGAAACCTCGTATTCTGTGTCGCTATAGTCTTTTTGTTGCGTCCATTCAATCGCTGCAGGCCACGGTGACTTCGGTCGGCGTGGATTCAACGACCGCCGCGAACTGGCGCACGGGTGCGAACGTCACCTACCAGGCGGACGGGCAGTATGGCACCTCGGGTTTCGTGGTGTTCGGTCTGAACGCGGCGAACGGCGTCTACACCCAGCCCTACAACATCAGCTCCGGAAACCCGAACAACGCCTACAGCCTTCCGGCCGGGATCACGATCACCACCATCGATTCGAACATCGGCATGTGGTCGGGCAACGGCAATTTCGGAAGCCTGCAGGACCCGGGCAATGGCAACGCGCTCACCGCAGCCCCGCTCCTCGCGAACTCGCTCGGGCCGAAACAGTTCACCATCAGCCGCTCCCATGCCACCCCCATGCGGCTCACCCTGATGACGGCTTCGGGTGACGGGGCGGGTGCCACCTATTCTCCCAGCGTGAACGACGGTTCCGGTGCCGTGAGCACCAGCCACACCCACACCGTCAACGGGGTGGTCTATCACGTCTTCGATATTTCGAACGGGAGCAGCAACATCGTGATCAACATCACCAGCACGCCCAACTGGAGCCTGACCGGGATGGCCTTCGACGACGTGCTGCCTCCTCCGGTGACGGTGAACTGGATCACCGACGGCAACGGGACCTGGAGCAATGCCGCCAACTGGGACGCCGCCGTGCCGAACGCCGCTTCCGCCCGGGCCAACCTGGCCAGTCCGCCGCTGACGGCACCCGCCACGATCACGCTCGATGTCCCGGTGACCCTTGGAGTGCTCGGGATCAGCGGCTTGGAATCCTACACCGTGGCGGGAACCAACTCCCTCACGCTGGACAACAGCGGCCTTGGTTCCGTGATCGATGTGACCGGGGGGCTTCACGAGATTTCCGCGCCGTTGGTGCTTGTCGGCGACGCCACCGTGAACCCGGGCGTCGGGGCCGAACTGACCTTGAGCGGCTCCCTGACGGGAACCTCCACGTTCGGCATCGCCGCTCCCGGAACGGTGAAACTGAGCGGGGATTTCTCGGCCTTCACCGGCGGGTTCTCGATCAACAATGGCGGCGTTCTGGAGATCAGCCCCGCGAGCCCGCTCACCTTGACCAACGCGCTCTCCGGAAACGGGATCCTGCGGCACAGCGGCACCGGCACGGTGACCATTTCCGGCTTCAACACCTGGACGGGCGGCCTGGTCGTGACCGGCGGAGGCTCGGTCACCGCGGGTTCCACCGTCGCCCTCGGCACGGGTCCGGTCACGCTGGCGGACGGCACCTTGACCATCACCGGCGACTCGAACCTCGGCAACCGGAACCTGCCGGTCGGCAGCGGCGATGGAACCCTGGTGATCCCGGCCGGAGTCACCGTCACCTCCCGCGCCCCCTCGGCGGCCGGCGGTAGCGAACTGGTGAAGAGCGGCACCGGTGCCTGGGTCATCCCGCTGGGGGTCGGACCGAGCACGTTCCGCCTCGACGTCGGCGAAGGCACCGCGGATCTCCGTGCCGTCGATACCTACGGCAACCACAGCCAGTCGAACCTGACGCTGCGCATCGGACCCGGCGCGCTTGTCACGAACGGGGCCGCGGCACCGGCCTTCGAAGGCTTCAACGCGATGGCGTCGCTCGAACTTGCAGGCGGCGAACTCCGCGCCACGAACGGGATCTCGGTGCTCAACCCCTTTCTCGATTCGGGGCTCTTCGAGGCCTACGCGATCCGCAATTCGATCGTGGTCACCGGGACGGCGCCGTCCCTGATCAGCGACGTCGGTCAAGCCGAAGGCGCGATCAACATCGGCGGCAATGCCGATGTCGGCGACGGGTTCAATGCGCCGGTGAGCATCGATGTCGAGGACGTGACCACCAGTCCGGCCTCCGACCTGATCGTTTCCGCCAAGCTGCAGGACAATGCGCCCGTCAACTTCAACCTGCCCCGGCTGAAGAGCGGCATCTTGAAGACCGGGCCAGGCACCTTGGAACTCTCCGGGCTAAACATTTTCACCGGGAACACCCAGGTGGACGAGGGATCCCTCCTGCTCGCCGCGAGCGGCCGGATGCTCTTCGTGCTCGGGGCAAGCAGCGGCGCGTCCAACCAGCTCTCCGGCGCGGGATCGGTGACGATCGAAGGCGACTTCGCGATCGAGACCGCCGCCGCCGCGGCCTTGAGCAGCGGCACGTGGACTTTGGAGAACGTGCCTTCCCTGGCGGGTCCCTATGGTGCCGGTTTCCAAGTGACCGATCCCGACGGCACTCCCTGGACGGATGCCGGCGGCAACAAGTGGACGAAAGACGGCGGCGAGGGCAAAACCTGGACCTTCGACGAAACCACCGGGGTCCTGGAGCTGACATCCGCAAGCGGCAACTTCGCCTCGTGGGCACTCGCCAACAGCGTGACCGGCGGGGCCGACGGCGATTCGGACAACGACGGGATCTCCAACCTCGTGGAGTATGCCCTCGACCTCGATCCCGCGGGCTCCGACGGATCCGCCGGAGCTTTCGACGGTTCGTCAATCAGTTTCAGCAAGCGCGCTGAGGCGGTGACCAATGGAGATGTGAGTTATGCCATTGAAGAGTCTGACGATCTTGGCGTGAGCGATGCGTGGGAAGTGGTGACTCCAACGACGGATGATGCGACGACGATCAGCTATGAATTGCCAGCTGGAGCACCCACGAAATTTGCGCGGCTTATTGTCACGCTGAACCCATGAACTATTGGAGCGCGAATCGAAAACAAACACTCAGAACAACCATGAACAAGAGAACCATCTTTTTTGCGATTACGGCACTGCTTCACCAGACTGCGGGCGCGGCTACCATTGTGTCATTCGGCAGCATCTCAGGGACCGAGGTGAATGAATGGAGAACGTCGGGAACAGCCAAGAGTGCGGATATTGATGGAGACAACATCTATGGAACCTTCGGCTCGGTTCAATGGACTGTCGCAGGTCTTAACGAGCATCCCGGAGGCTCGACGAATCCCGGTTGGTCGTATCAAGGAGGTAGCGCCCAGTTTTCGATTCCCGGGAGCGCGACTCTCGATGCCAATCATGGCGGGTCAGATGTTCAGTCCAGCATCATGTTGAATAGTTTCACGTTTGAGTTGACCGGGGTTCCATCGACTTACGTGGGGATGACCGTCCGAATTGGCGTCATGCAGGACATGCTTGGTTCCGGTGAGTGGGTCGCAGATCAGAACAAAGGTCTGCGGTTGGTTCAGACGGTGGGCGGCAGTGGCGACAGCGGGATCGTTTCCATTCGAGGAGGTGGTTCCGCCAATGGTGTGCCGGAGATGTATTTCTTCGATATTACGGGTGTGAACGCCGGAGACAGATTCCGGATTGATGCCCTGAACAACGTGAGTGGAGCTGGTGCGACTCAGAGCGGGTATGTGGGACCGGTGTCGTTCGATCTGCTGGCCGTGCCGGAGCCCGGCAGTGCCGTGCTGGGTGCCCTCGGATTCATGATTTTGATTTGCCGCCGATCTCGAATCCTGCCCGCTTTGCGATTTTATGAAGATTGCCGGAAGGGTTCCGGTGCCGTCGCAACCGTGTAAGGGACGAAAGGATTTCCGTTTGGAATCCGACTTTCCACTTTGCGGGGCGCGGCCGGTCCAAGTGAATACGATCATGGCGGCAGGTCGGGCAAATGCAGTTCTGCCGAGAAGAGATGATAAAGACCCCATGAGCAAATCATGACTTCCGAACTCCACCATTTTCGATCATCGAGGGGGTTTGCCTTAACCACGGTTCTTTTGCTTTTGGTTCTTTTGCTGGTGGTTTGCGTTGGACTGCTGTCGTTGTCGGCGGTCTCGCTCCGGACCAGCAGCCACATGGACGCGGCGAATACCGCGATGGCCAACGCCCGGCTCGCCTTGATGCTTGCGATCGGCGATCTCCAGAGTGAAGTGGGGCCGGACCAGCGGATCACCGCGGCTGCCGCCATCCTCGACGAGCGTCCGGCGGACGAGGCCATCGACGGCGTCGCTTCGCCCGCGGTGCTGGGGGTCTGGGATTCGCATCAGGAGTGGTTGAATCCGGAAGGTGCCACCCGGCCGATCTCTGCCACTTACGGGAAGGGCCGGCTGCCGGCGTTCCGCCGCTGGCTGGCCTCGTCCTCCGGGCCGGGCGACAGCTCGCGGCCGGAGTGGACTAGGCAGGCACCGGATCGTGGCGTGGCCATGGTTTCGGAGCGCCCCGGTAGCGGCACGGTGCTCGCGGAGCGCGTGCCGCTGAAGGCCGGCGCCTTCGCGTGGTGGATCAGCGGGGAGAACCAGAAGGCGAACGTCTCGCTGGAAGATGCCCGCGCGGCAGATGATGCGGAACGGATCGCGTCCCGCTCGTTTCCTGCCTCCCCGCGGCTGGACGGGTGGGATGAGCTTGGAGAGCTCGGTCCGGATGTCGTGCCGAGGTTGACCAGCCTGGCTTCGTTGGAGCTGGCATTGGATCCCAAGCCCTCGGGGGAGCAAGCGGACGGGCTTTTTCACCATCTCACGACCACATCCGAGGGCGTGCTTGCGAATGTGAGGAAGGGCGGATTGAAGACCGATTTCAACCTGGCGATGGAGCTTGCGGCGCTTCCCCCGGCGATCGCGGCAAAGGCTTTGCGGGACGAATCCCCGAAGAACCTTCCCCGGCCGCAGTATCAAACCGGCATCAATTTCCCGTCGTGGTACAAGCTCGCGCAGTACTACCGGCTGCAGAGTGGCAAATCGGATGGCGGCGGCCTTGCGAAATCCAAGGTGCTCGGGTCCCCGCACTACTGGTCCCCCGGGAACCTGAACGAGACCGGCTATGACCGCACGCCGATCTTCTCGCGGGCCATGTTGATGTTCTTCGCGGAGCGCCGTGCGGGATCTATCCCGAACACCAGCAGCTACCGCATCGGCCTCAACCCGGTGCTGGTGGTTTGGAATCCCTACACGCTCAAGCTCAGTTGCCCGCCGGTCGCCTTCAACGTGTATCCGTACAATCTGGAGTACAAGGTTTACAAGAACGGCGTCGGCGGGGCGTGGGCCAAGCTTCCGACGGCCAACCGACAGGTCAGCATCGGGGCACCGTTCACGCTCGGGGCGGGTGAGACCCGGATCTTTTCGCCGTCCGGCAACAGCTCGGTCCTCGTGCCCGGATTCAAGGCGCCGAATGCCGGCGCGGGTTTCGAACTGGCCACGCCGGAGTTGGAAAACCTGCCCGGCAACCAGCCGGTCGAGCTGGCGATCCGGCTGCACGACGCGCCCGGCGTGGATTTCAACGGCGGGGTGTTCCAGATCTACTGGACGATGGTCAACGCCCAGGACCCGGGGCAGCGCTTCAACGAGCTGGCGGCGAATCCCTGCGAGACCGGAAAGCCCCTGCCGATCATCAGCGACAACCCGGGCGAGCGCTTCCTGCTCAGCGGGATGGGGACTGGCAGCCGGACCTCGCTGGCCAGCTTCCAGTTCGTGCTCAAGACCGCGCAGGACCTGAGGAATCCTCCTCCGTACGATCAGGAGGATCTCCGCTGCAAGAGCTTCCTCCACTCCGACCCGACGACCAACCGCGCGATGTTCGGGACCGCCGACCGGGCGGTGAAGGCGAGCGCCCAGTACATGGTGTGGGTCCAGCAGGGTACCGGCAACGCGCTGAATCCCGACTGGGACCCGGCGACGAACCGCGCCTATTTCGGCCCGGGCATCACCGCATCGCAGGGACAGCCGGTGGTGCCGCTGGTGGAGCTTTCGCCGGTGCCGGTCACCGCGCTCGCGGCCTTGCGGAACTTCAAGCTGGGTGTCGGCCGCACCGGCTGGGAGACCGGCCAGCACAACTGGGAGCTGGCCGCGAACCAGACGCAAGGCTTCGCAAACTCCTTCGCCCACCCGATGATCCGGGGGGATTCGATTCACGCCAACGTTGCCGCCGCCGCCAATCCGAACAGCGGGCTCCAGTTCAAGCTCATCGCCGACCACTGGGACCGTGCGCTGCTCTGCAACGACGGCTTGTGGGACGACTGGTTCTGCAGCGGGATCGCCACCCACGGAGCCGGCCCGTATGGCGGGGCGCAGCGGGTGCCGCAGCTTGTGACATCGTGGCTGGAAGGCTCCGCCACGCTGCCCAATTCGCGGCTGGTTCCATTCTTGAACCGTGAAGGACGGACCCACGAGGAGATCGGCGCGCGACTGATCCGGGGCAGCGGTCCGGCTTCGAACGCCTGGCGGGAAGCCGCCCGCTACATGACGCTGCGCGGGGCGTTCAACGTGAACAGCACGTCGGTGGAAGCCTGGCGGACTTTCCTCGCCACGGGTTCCGGAGGCAGCTTCGTGTATCAGGGCGAGGGAGGTCCCGCTCGGGCCGACGTACCGGAAGGCCATGTGCTGGTCAGCCGTCATGCCGTGCCGGTCTCAGCGGAAGAAGGGGGCGGACCGGGCGATGCCGCGGCGTGGACCGGAGTCCGCTACCTGACGCCGGCCCAGATCGAGCGGTTGGCCCGCGAGTGCGTCCACCAGGTGAAGCTGCGCGGGCCCTTCCTGAACATGAGCGATTTCATCAACAGGCGGCTGGGCACCGGAGAAACCGCGGTGTGCGGGGCTATGCAGGCGGCGATTGACTGGGACGAGTTCAACGGCAACTCGCCGGCTCCCGGCGCCGCGGATTCGATCAACGGCCGCTTCAAATCGTCACCCGACGATTTCATCACCGCGCCGATGGCCGGTGCCGCCTTCCCGGCTGCCGGACGGGGTTCGCGCCATGCGGGAATCCCCGGCTACGTCACCCAGGGCGACCTCTTGGCGCGGATCGGCAATGCCATCACTGTGCGCGACGACACCTTCCTCGTCCGTGGCTACGGCGAGGCCCGCGATGCCGGTGGCAAGGTCACGGCGCGCGCCTGGTGCGAGGCCGTGGTGCAACGGGTGCCTGCCTATCTGGAGGAGACCGATCGACCGGAGATCGCCGCCGCGGATTTGAAATCGGCCATCAACCGGAAGTTCGGCCGCCGCTTTGAAATCCGTTCCTTCCGCTGGCTGGCCGGCACATCTGAAATCTGACGCCCATGAATTCGTTTCTCCGCTTAGCGTTGCCCTGCCTCGCCCTCGCTTTCCCGACACTCATCGCTGCGCCGGAGGAAGTAGCGCCGGTCACGATTCGGGTGGCCGCGGCGGCGATCTCCGGCGGCCTCGATACCCTGTGGCTCGCCGGAACCGCCGGCACTGAGCCAGTCGAGTGCCGACTGAACATCCGCAGCTTCAGCGGGGAGATCAAAGCGAAAGCCGCAGACGACCGCCTATTCTTCCATGCGTCCCGTGAGGCTGCCGAAGCTATTCCGCCGCGACCGCCGCTGACCTCGATCAAGGTCGGGGGCACGCCCAGGATGCTCGTCATCTTTTTTCCGGCGAAAGACGGCTACCAGGCTATGCGGATTCCCGATGACGAGGCGGGCCACGGCTCCTTCGTCCTGATCAACACGACTCCCTCTAACCTCATGTGCCAGATAGACGGGACGAAGCCGGCGGTCGTGAAGCCCGGCCAGCGGAGCATCATCCCGGCTCCCGGTGGGAAGCCCGTGCAGGTCAAGCTCGCGGCCGTACTGAAAGAGGGCGGGGCGAAACTGATCCGCACCAGCTCGTGGCAGATCGATTCGAACCAGCGGGAGTTCGTGATCGTCCACGGCGATGCGGAGCGGGCGAAGTTCCATCATCTGGTGGACTACCGCAAAGAGGGGACTCCTTGAAGGCTTCTCCTTGGCACCAACTGGGACACCACCACTCTCTGGAACCCCTCATGAAGTTCTTTATCCACCTTTTTCTCTTGTTGTTGATTCCGGGCCGGCTGTTCGCGTCTGGAGACAGTGTCGTGGTCATCAATGAGATTCACTATCATCCGGAGAGTCCTTTGTTGGAATATGTCGAGTTGCACAATGAGCTGTCGGTGAATGTGGATCTTTCCGGATGGCGGTTCGACGGGGGGATCGCATTCGGTTTTCCCGAAGGTACGGTGATTCCAGCGCGGGGATATCTTGTGGTGGCAAAGGACCCGCTTGCGTTGGCGGCTGCGACGGGGGCGACCGGTGTGTTAGGGCCGTTTGTAGGAAGTCTTGCGAACGAAGGGGAAACCTTGAGGCTGTGGAACAACAATGGGGCTTTGCGGACCATGGCCGCGCCGCCTGCGCCGCCGGATGCGGGTGAGTTGTGGAGCGTGGATTTGCAGGGGGATGGGGTGGGCGGTGTTTTTGGGCAGGTGGCACCAACGACGATGGCTGGCGTTGAGCCTGCCAGTGGTTTGGGGAATGTTTGGAATGCTCTTACATTGGCGAGTCATCCGGCGACTTCGGTGAGTCCGGGAATCGGATCGATGGTGGATAGCAGCGGTACGGCGACGGGGCTATCGTTCGGGATCAACGGGACGGTGAGTGGTTTCACCTATGGGGGTGCGGGTGGGTCCACGGTGCTTTTCAACGATTACCTGTTCCTCAACGCGGGCAACAGTGCCAGCAGCATCACGTGGCAGATCGGCGGAGCGGATCCCGGGGAAACGCATTCGATGTGGCTCTATGGATCTTCTGTTAGAAGTGTGAGGATCAAGGTGGACGTGAATGGCAATGGATCGCTGGCGGATGACGCGGCGGTGACCGCGCCGGCTGGAGGAGGGGTTTTGGTCGGAGGGATTGCGCCCCAGGCATCCGGATTGATCATTGGCAACGCGGATGCTCCGGGCGGGGAGACCAACTGGTCCGGCTTTCAATTGTTCGTGCCAGCAAGTGGAGGAAATACAGAGTATGATCTTGGGAGCCATGATACGGGTTTGGAGCGGAGGCGGCTGATGGATGAGGTTTCCTATGGTGACCGTGGTGATTGGCCGACAGGGCCAGATGGGTCGGGATACACCTTGGCAAAGATCGAGCCGCGGGGAGGTAACAGGTTCGCAAACTGGACGACATCGAGACAAGTGAATGGAACGCCAGGCGTTTCGAATTTCTCCAGTTCCGGCGAGGCGGTTGGACCGACGGTGGGCTTTCATGAGATCTCGGGCGCAGCTGCTCCCGTGTTTCGACTAGAGTTGCATCACTACGGCGCGGTTCCTGTGGATTTGAGCGGGTGGCAGATCCGTGGGGGTGGAATGACTTATTTGATTCCGGGTGGCATTCTGGCTCCGGGTGGTTTCAAGGTCATCGATGAGACGGAACTCGGCTTCCGTCCGGCAGTGGGGACGCCTTTGTTTTTGGTATCTCCCGATCGGTTTGCAGATGCGGTTTCGGTGGATACGTTGGGCCGTGGTCGGCAGGAGCCTGGGCGCGGGAAATGGTTGGTGCCTTCCGAGCCGACCTTCGGAGCGGTGAATGTTTTCATGATCGAGCAGGACGTCGTGATCAATGAGGTGCTGCATACCGATTTCGATGATGGTGGTGAGGAGTGGCTGGAGTTGAAGAATAAGGGTGGGGAGACAATCGATCTTGGGGGGTGGAGGCTTTCGGGTGGGATTGCGTATGATTTTGCTCCCGGGACCATGATTTCTGGTGGTGGTTTTCTGGTGGTGGCGAAGGATGCCGCCGTCCTATCTGCCAAGTATCCCGGGCGACCTGTGATTGGAAACTACACAGGACGGTTGGGCGGTTCGGACCGGATTGTGTTGGAGGATGGCAATGGGAATCCGGCTGACGAGGTTGTGTATTTCGACGGTGCTCCGTGGCCGGTGAACGCGGATGGAGGGGGATCAAGCATGGAACTCCGTGATGCCGCGTCTGACAATTCGGTGCCTGCGGCATGGGGCGGAAGCGAGGCAGGACCGTTGGGTGGCTGGCAGGAGATTGTCTATCAGGGAGTTGCGACCGATGATGGAATCGGGTTTGATGTTTTCCGTGATTTCATGTTGGGCATGTTGGATGCGGGGGAGATTCTGATCGATGATCTGAGTGTTCGCGAGAATCCGAGTGGGGCCAATGTTGAGTTCCTGGAGCACCGCGATTTCGAGTCCGACACGATCGGGCTGCCTCCTGTGGGGTGGCGTTGTCTTGGTAATCACGGGCAGGGTCGGACGCGGGTGGTGGCTGATCCCGATGATGCCTCCAACCAATGTCTCAAGGTGGTGGCTACCGGCAATACGGAGGACAAGCACAACCGAATCGAGACCACTTTCCTCAACGGGAGGTCGGTGGTGGTTGGCCGGACCTATCGAGTTTCCTTCCGAGCGAGGTGGCTTTCGGGATCGAATCAAGTGAACACGCGGCTGTATTTCAATTTCCTCCAGCGGACCACCTTGCTTGAGGTTGGTGAGCAGTGGGGGACGCCCGGGGTTGAGAATTCGATTGCGACGGGGCAATCGGGGCCTGCTGTCCGGGGCCTGACCCATCACCCTGCGGTTCCGGGGGCTGGGGTGCCGGTGACGGTGTCAGCGGAGATCTCCGATCCGCAGGGTCTCTTAGTGCCGCAGGTGCGGTATCGTGTGGGAACCGGTGCATGGCAAGGAGTGGCCATGTCACTGAATAGTGAGGGGCGCTATCAGGCGATCCTGCCGGGGCGGCCTGCGGGAAGTCTGGTGGCCTTTCATGTTAGGGCTGTAGATGTGCCCGGAGCGGTATCGGACCATCCACTTGGTGGCGAGAATGGCGGGGCGTTCTACCGGGTGGCAAATGGTGATGCCGACACGAGTGGGATCCGTGGGAATTTGCGGGTTTTGATTTCACCGGAGAACGAGGGGTTGCTGTTCAGTGCGACCAACCGGATGAGTAATGATGTTTTTCCTGCGACAGTAATCGAGGACGAGCGGGTGATTTACTATGGTTGTGGATTGCGACTCAAGGGAAGCGCGTTTGGCAGATATGCAGGGACCGAATTCGGATATAATATCGGATTTCCTGCAGGCAATGCGTTTCGCGGGGTGCATGACAGCGTCAGCATCGAGCGTTCGGGGAACATGAAGGAGATCGTGGCCAAGCATCTATTGAATCGTGCGGGTGGTGGATATTGGAGCCAGTATGATGATGTTGCGAAAGTGAACGGGCCGGGAGTATCGGGCATCGCCCTGATCGCAGCGAGCCGGACGACCGATGTGTTTCTGCAGAGTCTCCATCCGGAGTTTCCCACCGGCACGGTGTTCAACCATGAGTTGCTCTATCAGCCAAACGGAACCGTGGATGGCAACGAACGGGGCCTGAAGCTGAACAATCCCTACAACCACAACCGTGGAACCTATGATTTGGCAGACCGTGGTGACGACAAGGAGGCCTACCGGTGGGGTTGGCAGATCCGCAGCAAGCGTAGAGGAGACGACTATTCGAGCATTGTGCGTCTCAACCGTGCCTTTGGGCTGAGCGGGTCCGCATTTGTTGATGAGATATCAGAAACGATTGATGTGGATCAGTGGATGCGGACTTGGGCGATCATGGGGCTTTATGGGAACGATGACCAGTTCGGGCGGCTTTATGCACACAACTGGCGGGTTTATCAGCGACCAACCGATGGACGGTTGATCGCTTTGCCGTGGGACCTGGACCGGGCATTCAATCTCGGAACGAACTCGTCGATGCTTCCGACGAGTCATGCGATCACGGGACTTTTTGCGGTGCCATCGTTCAAGAGGGCATTTGATCAACATTTGCTGGATCTGGTGAGAACGACTTTCAATGCGGATTACATGACTTCATGGATCGGGCATTTCGGCTTGGTGACGGGGGAGTCGGCTGAATTTGCGGGGTTGGCTGGATATGTGAGCGGGCGCTCCGGGTACGCGATGACGACATTGCCGGGGCAAGTTCCGTTCGCGATCACCACAAATGGTGGGGCGGATTTTTTGACGGGTGGCGATTTGGTGGTGTTAGAAGGAACTGGCTGGAGTGATGTTGCGATGATTGCGAGGGATGGGATCGCTGTTCCATTGGCGGTCGATTGGAGTGGGCCTACGAGTTGGAGCACGACCGTGTCTCTTCAACTTGGTGTGAATGTGATTTCGCTGGTGGCCCGAAACTCCCAGGGTGTGGTGGTGGGATCGGATCAGATCACGATTACAAGCACCGCTTCGACGTTGGCCGCCACGGCGGAGAATCTGGTGGTTAGCGAATTGCACTATAATCCCGCTGGGGCGACGACCGCGGAGATCGCAGCCGGTTTTTCGACAGGAGATTTCGAGTTCATCGAGTTGATGAACATCAGTTCGACCCATGCCGTGAGTTTGGCAAATGTCCGGTTTGATCAAGGCATTACCCATGAGTTTGCTGAAGGGGCCGTTATACCGCCGGGTGGGCGAGTGGTGTTGGCACGGAGGGCGTCCGCCTTTTCGCTGCGTCATCCGGGTGTTGCTGTGGTTGGGGAATTTTATGACCTTGTGAATCCATCGGGGAATCAGTTCAGCAATGGCGGGGAGGCGGTCACTTTGCGTGGGGTTGGTGGCGAGGTGATCCAATCGTTTGTTTATGACGATGCGGAGCCATGGCCGCTGGAGGCCGATGGTGCGGGTGCGTCGCTGGTGCTGATCGCGCCACGGCTGAATCCCGACGGCAATGATCCGCTCAATTGGCGTGCGAGCACGACTGTTTCGGGCAATCCGGGCGCTTCCGACAGCTTGCCTGCATTTGTCGGGGATCCAGTAGCGGACAGTGATGGCAACGGACGTGCCGATCTCGTGGACTACGTGTTGAGTGGCGGCGCTGAGTCGGTGGCTGTCCCGTCTGCGGGTGGCATGATTTTCAGTTTTGAGCGAGATTGCCTTGCACAGGCGGTGTTTGAGGTCGAGCGATCCGTGGATCTTTCCTCGTGGGAGACGGTCGTCGATGGCGTGGTCCTTTCACGCATAGCGACCGGTGCTTCTACGGAGCGTGTTGGTATTGCGGTGACGCAGCCTCCGGGGACCGAAGGTCGTATGTTCTTGCGGATGAGGGTAAAGGCGGAGTGAGTTCGCTTTGTCGGGTCATTCGCTGAAATACGAGGATTGTAGTAATTGGACGGAGGTTTCGAGTTCGGCCTCGCTTAGGGGGCGTTGCCAGATGAGGAAGCGTGCGATTTCCCCGTCGAAGGATTCGTGGCCGGGGTGTTCGATGGCGTCGCGTTCCTGGCCGATGGTCATTTTGGAGGGGTTGGCGGCGGGGCTGACGGGGGCTTTGGCGGTGGCGACGGGTTTGGCGGAGTTGTGGAAGAGTTCGAGGGTGGCGATGCCGGTGCCGGCGGCCATGCGTCCGCCGACGAGGTGGAAGGATCCGGTGGTGAGGACGGGGCCTAACAGCTGTGGATTGTTTTCGTCGAAGCGGCCAAAGGTGAGGCCGTTGCGGGTGCCATACCAGAGGGTGTTGTCGTCGTTGAGGCAGCCCCAGAGGCCTTCGTATTTTTCGCCGTTGCGGAGGTTTCCGAAGAAGGAGTTCACGTCCTTGAGGCCGACGCGTTGGGGGTGGACGGCGATGATGGCGAGCCAGGTGTGGCCTTTCCCGGTGGTGAGCGAGTCGAACGAGTCCTCATCCATGCAGACGAGTTCCTGTTGGCGGAAGACGACGGAGGGTTTGCCGCCGAGTTCGGGGATGGATTTGCGGAGGGTGGGGCGTCCGCTGCCGGGGTCCTTGCGTCCGGCGTCGCGTTTGATGAAGAGGCGTGGTTTTGCGGAGGCGACCTGATTTTCCCATGCGGCGATGTTTTCACCGTCTTCAAGAGAGATGCCGTGAGCGGCGTCGAGATCGAGTAGGAGACCGGTTTTGGGCAGTTCCTGAGCGAGGGAGATGGTGGTGAGGACGAGGAAGACGTGGAGTGATCTCATAAGAGAATGTTAGAGTCAATGGATGCGTTTGCGGTGTTCGGACGGTCGCCAGCCGATCCATTGCTTGAAGGTGTTAGAGAATGTGAATGCGCTTTCGAAGCCGATTTCCCGGGCGATGACCTCGACCTTGTCATCGGTGGTGGAGAGGAGGTGCATGGCGCGTTGGAGGCGGAGGAAGGTGAGTTGCTGGCGGGGGCTGCGGCCGATTTCCTTGCGGCAGAGGCGGCGGAGGTGTTCGTCGCTCATGCAGGCGACGGCGGCGAGTTCGTTGAGGGACCATGGGCGTTTGAGATCGGCTTCGACGACCTGCCACATGCGCCAAAGACGCTCGTCGGGGACGTGAGGGCGGGCGAAGCGGAGGACGTAGTGATGGATCAGCTCGGTCCAGTGATGGAGGGCGGTGGCGCCGCCGCCGTTTCCGGCTTCGGCGTGGAGGCCTTCGATGGCGGCTTTGAAGGCGTGGCCGTCGAAGGCACCGCTGACGGGGGAGGCGCTGGAGACGATGGGTGTGGTGGAGCGGGATTCACGGTAGCGGACCCAAGCGAAGGTCCACGGTTGGCGGTTGGTGCATTTGAGGGAGTTGAGGACGAAGGGAGGGAGTAGACAGGCTTGTCCGGACTTGATGGTGCGCCAGCGTCCATCGGTGAGGACGACGCCTTCGCCTTCGAGGCAGGCGAGCATGAAGGTGCCGTTTTGGTTGGTGCGGAGGACCTCGAAGGGAGGTTGTGCGCGCATGATGCCGACGTGGCTGATGTGGTGGAGGTCGAGGAGCTGGCAGACCCTGCCTTGGGAGAGCCATTCGCGGGAGTCGAGCGGATCGGCGCGGACGGTGAGGTAGTCGGTCTTTTTTCCGAGGATCTGGCGGTCTTGGTCGGAGGGGGACATGGGTTTCCTGCAAGGTGTTTCGATTTGAAGGCCGGGAAAAGGGGAAAACCGGGCAAGTGGAGATCGGATAGCAGCATGTGGGATTTTGGCGTTTGTCCTCCGGGTGGCGGAGCCGTAAAGATTCGGCATGCCCAACCAATGGACCGGAAAAGGAAATCCCTACACTCGCGCTGAAGTGATCGAGCGCCTTAATGACACCCTCTCGAAAGGCCAGGCGATCATCGCTGCCGGTGCTGGGACGGGGATCAGCGCGAAGTTTATCGAAAAAGGCGGTGCGGATCTGATCATCATCTACAACTCCGGGCGTTTCCGGATGATGGGACATGGATCGACTGCCGGGATGATGGCTTATGGGGATGCGAATGCGATCGCGATGGAGATCGGTGAGTATGAAGTGCTGCCGGTGGTGGATGAGATTCCGGTGATTTGCGGGGTTCACGCGACGGATCCGCGGCGCCGGATGTG
>SXGQ01252202.1_pt1 | contig 23538 bp, 23 predicted proteins | sample 3178371 | NCBI WGS metagenome assembly SXGQ01 (sample SAMN11356859, study PRJNA531348) | freshwater metagenome | isolation source: freshwater sample F1-20 | place: China: Fuxian Lake, Yuxi | collected 2017-12-25 | reverse complement strand
TATATGCAAAATTTAGAGGGTCTCCTTGCTTGTCAAAAAACCTTAAGTGTAAATTTGCCATCTTTAGAAAACTCTTCTGTTATTAAAGGGAACTGTGTAGTTAAAGTAGTTTCTAATCTGCTTAACGGACTCGATAAGAGCAAACACAACTCGTTGGTATTTGTCTAGGATTGGAATTTTCTGCGGGTCTGCATAAATTAGATTAGACAGTGTTCTAGGAAAGATTTGTTCCTTATAGTTAAATCCGGTAAAGGCATTATCGTTGATAGAATCCTTGACATCAAAGACGTTCTCCGTCTGGTCGAAAAGGTAATATCTTCTGGGCATATCCTCTTTTGGAATCCCCGCCATAAGGGTGGTATACTCGGCAGAAGTTTGGCACGGTGCATACTGATAATTTCCCGCAGAGGAAATTAGAATGGTTCTATACCCAGAGCACCCTAAATTGTAAGATCTGGTCTCGGCTTGGCCTGAGGTTGGGTATAGGTCTGTGACGGTATCAAAGTTGGTCGTGTAGTTCTTATACTTGATTCCGTTCGGACTGTTCGAAGATGAGTTAGAAGACGGAGCAACCGGAATATTTGTGTAAGCGTTTTTTCCTTTATCGGAAAAATATGGGGAATAATCTAGTGCCATTTCTTCTTATTTATTTGCAGCTATTAGTTGAGCTTTAGTTTCTGCTCCAAGTTCAGAAAGATAAGTGACTGGAGCTATTCCTTTAATAGAGATGTTTAGTGCAGAAGGTTTCCCCGGTACGATCCCAACCTCATAAGAAGATCCGTATCGGTCGTTCCACCCTCCCCTAATAACAACCAGTTCACCTCTTCCGATAATTATATCCCCAAATTCGTCAAATCCAATGTTAGTGTTTAACTCAGAGACGCTAGTGTTTGGAAGGTTGTCTATGGTAGCGTGGTAGGCTTCGTTTGCTTGCCCAACAAAATAGAAGGAAACAGAATCAACCCCAGGAACAGACTCGATCAGGGCGATCATATCGGATTTAGGAATTTTATCCCTCCTCTTCAGGTTGATAAAGTAGGTTGAAATCGTTTCTTGGATCTTGTCTTTGATAATCTCAGGGTCAAATCCCTCAAATACGGTAATGATTGCATTTCCAACATACCTAGAAATTCTTGGTTCAACGATTTTAACAACGGTAGTTGCTATCATCGATCCGGAATCTTCTATCAAATTGAGAATTGCTAGCTTTTGAGCTTGGGTTAGCAAGAAAGAAGATATCGGGATGCTGAAATAGTCTTCATTAGAAGTGAGACCGACGGTCACGTCTGGAACTAGATAGAGATAGATCACGTTATCATCGTCCAGATACTCGTCGTCAAAAGTTGAGAAGGCCTGGATTTGGGAGAAAATATTAAATTTCTGAAGGTAAATCTCGTAGTTTGCAGCATTTGCAAAGACGAAAGCTCTGCTAGTTTTTGGAGCTGCTAATCTGGTGATAGCAATGGGTTCCTCGTCTGCTCCAAAAGAAGGGTCTACCGTGTTTACTATTTGGAGGTAGTCGTTCAAATTAACTTCTTTCCCAAACAGATCTGTTCCTTGGTCTAGGAATCTGTAACTAATTTTCGAGGTAGCAGTGGATCTAAGGTTTCCAAGAGACCCCGAGGTCTGCAGATATTCAACTTTAATGAAAGATCCAGGAGGAGGTACTTTCCCAAAGTTTGAATTTCCGAAGTAGATGTCTATCCCCTCGTTGATTCCTGACATCACTAGATAACCTTCTCCTTCTAACGGAATGTCGTATAGGGAGGAATATTGCTTCCATCTATTGTCGTTGACAGACACCTTAACGTTGAACTGGTCCAAAAAAACTCCTCCCTTTACAGGAACATTAAAACTCTGAAGGGCGTTTCCGGTTCCAGTAAAGGTGGTCGTACTAAAAGCCCCTTGATTAGTCTTAAATTTAAAGGCTGTTCCTCTAGTCAGAGAAACTTTAACCCTAGGCCCGTTAATCATCAAAGTGTAAGCAAGTCCATTCTGTTCGCACTGAATTCTGGTGTTCTCTTGGATGATAACTGCTCCTCCCCCGACGTCTGCCGTCTTCAGATTCCAGGACACTGCAACTTCCCCCTGGGCTGCCATTGCTCTTGCTGGATCATATCCCGCAATTCTAGCCAAGCTTCTAACCGAGTAATCTCTAGTGGCTTCATAGATATTTAATTCAGTGATCGAGTCCTCGATAAAATAAAGGATCAACTGGGAGAGATTCTCCAGAACGAACAGAAGCTGTCCCCAGGCGGAAGCTGTGGTGAACACGTTTCTGCTCTGATTGTAGGTCTTCTGCAAAAAGTTGTAGGTCGTGTTGAGTAGACCCCTGATTAAGATATTATTTTTCTGGAAAATATTATTCATTCCTGTGGATTATGTTACTTGTAGTGATATTGCCGGGCTTAGATTTGAGTACCCGGGGATGAAAAAGTATAAATTTGCTATGTCTCGTAGAGTTCCCTGGTAAAACTCCAACTTAAAGTAGCCGCCGAGCTGGTAAAAAAGTGTGCAGTAAGTGTTAATTTGGAAATCTATTTCCGTTCTAACCGAATTCTCAGATAGTTCTAGATTAAAAACTAGCTCGTCTAAGCTGATTCCAAAATTGGGGTCACCAAGAACCTCCCCTTTATTGGTCAAAAGAAGCATCTTTAGCTGACCGATGCAGATCTCGATTGGATCTGTCGTCTCTAAAATGTCTTTTTTGTAGCCAAAATCTCCTGGATCTCTGTTGTAAATCTCTATCATTGGAAACTATTAATTCCCAATATATATCCAATCTAAAAAGGCTGGGAAAATAAAAAAGATTAGTTCCACTGAAGGAAGTAGGACGGAGTATTTTCTCCGTTAATCATGTCCATAACTTCTTGCATTTCAACATCTCCCATTGCTTTTAGATCCGTCGAGTTAACTTGAACCCCGCCGGGGAGATTATAGTTGAAAGCACTGATAACTCTAGCCAAACTCTGCTTCGCTTTTGCTCTGCAGTATCTGGAGAAAAGTTCGTCGTCGAAAAGTTCAGAATCTTCGATTGCAACGAAGCAGCTGACTGCAACAGACTTAACGTAGTTATTAGGACCGGTTCCCACGTTATTTGGGGATCCTGCTGGGTTCCTTCCCAGAATAGTTAATTTTTTGGTGTTTTTATTCCATCTGAAAGCGAATGTCTCTAGGAGATATGCCTTTGCAAGATCGAAGTAGGAGTACATTACCGTTCTATAAACTAGGTTGTCTCCCATAAAAGGGGAAAGTAAAAGTTCAGATCCCAAAAGTTTCGAGCTTCCAAAGTCCCTATCTGGATTACCGGAAATTCCAGGGTTGTTTGCCTCCCTAACATCGAACACAGTCACAATCTTAGCTGGAAGCTGGATTTGTCTGGTCCTTAAAAATTCTGGGGTAGCAAAAAGGGTAGAACCCAGAACAAAAAATCTCTGTTCCACCGCATATTGGTAGTTGTCATACATCCAGGCTTTTGCTCTGTTGATAATCCTGATGATCTCTTGATCATTGAGGTTATAAGGAAGTGAGCAAGACGCCGATAAGTCGTCCTTTATCTCTTGAATTAGTTCCGCTTCGGTCATGATTAGTATAGTTTTTTGTACTTCCAGTTTTGGTCTCTAAACTTCTGAGGCTTAAAGTGAACGTTGACGTCCTTTAATCTAGAGTCGGAGATGAACCTCTGATCCCTCACGTCTTCGAAGTCTTTTACCTTTTCTGTCTCGTCGCTAACCTTGGCATTTCTTCCAAGATCTGCTTTCCTAATAACCCCTCCGCTAATGTCGCAGTCGACAATCTTTTCCGCACAGTCCAGATAACAGTCGTCCAGATGATTGGAATAATCTGCTGAGGTGTTTTTAACCTTAGAATTAGAAATTGTATTTCCGGTGATAACCTGTGAATCTTCAATCTGACAATTTTTAACCTTGCAAGAATATAAATTACAATTTAAAAGTCTAGACCCTTTAATGTCGCAGTCCAGAAGGTCCAGATCGGAAACAGCAGCAGCGTCTCTAATTCTAGAGTTCTTCAACTGAAATCTTCCGGTGGAGGTGTCGTAGTTAAAGAATCCGTGTCTAACGTCTCCGTCGACGATCAGATCGAAAACTTTATCCCTGATCATGGGAAAGTAGGACTTAATGTTTTCTTCAAATCCTTTTAGATCGACTAAAAGATGGAGGTCCGGGTAGTGCATAAAGAATGCTCTGGGGTCGGAGAAGCTTTTCACAACTTTAGAGTATTCTCTCATCATCTGCTTTAGGGAATCGAGGTCCTTCTGAGAGTATGACGCTCTACCGCTGAGAATATTGTAAAGGTGGATAATTACGTAGTCGATGATTTCTCTAATCTGAGGTATCTTCTTTTGGTAGTCTCTTCCTCCTAGATATCTAATCTCAATGTATCCGTCCTTTAACTTTGTAAAATTGGCTCCGTAGTACTTATCGTCTGGAAGTTTAAAAATCTTCGGGTCGATATTGGTCAAATTTTCAATCGAGGTAAATCTATTTCTAGGGGTAACCTTCTTGATAGATTTTGCATAGACGTTATTTGTTCTGTTTCCAAATTTAGAATAGATCATCCCCTCGTCTAGACCCAGAATAAACTGGAGTCTATCCAAATTTTCCATCCGGGTAACAACGTCCTTCCTCATCTTGTCGAAGCTGACGGAAAATTGGAAGGCACACCTGTCGTTAGTCCACCCATTTTCGTCAATCCATCTTAAAACTTTAATCAAGACAGGGATTGCTTCCGCATAGGGCATAGGTCCAGTGATAAGTTCGTTCATTTTATTTCCACCAGAATAATCAGGCTCGAGTTTAAACGTGTATTGGTTAACTGGAATTTTAGAGTGGTATTTAGAAGATAAAATTACCTTTTTTCCTAAAAGCTTTGATAAGGACTCAACGATTCTGCCACGGACCATGTTGGAAAAGAATTCGAATTCAAATCCAATGACCGATGCATTTAAAGCATGGAGTTTATCAAAGTGATTTAGGTCGTTAGACATTTACAGATTTAGCAAATATTTTTCCCATTACTGGGTCTACCTCGTAGATCAAAATTGCAATCCTGTCTCCAGGCTTAGCATTTTTGAGATCTTCGGTTACTTTTTCTTGGGGGATCATAGCCATCATTCCAGTTTCTGGAACTTCAACTAAACACCCGTTTTTTCTCTTGTATTTAATGATCGCAGCCATAGCTTCGATAGTTCCGTTGTCGATTGCCTCTTTGATCTCGTAGATCTTAACTGTCTTCTCGACAGGAGCACCAAAAGTCAAAGTCAATTTATTGTCTTCTTTAACCTCTTTGACGTAGAACTCTATCTCGTCTCCAGGATTGAACCCTTGAACAACTTGATTTTCAAATTCAGTTTTGTGAATCAGACCGGTATAGATGTCTTCCCACTCAACAAATAATCCGAACGGAGAAGATCCAGTAACAGAACCTTTATATTTTTTGGTGAGATCTAGCTCTTGAATTTTAGAATTCATAATGTGGTTTAGATACTTCTTGTAGGAAACCACAAAGATATCTTTAACCTGAACATATCCATCGATCATTACGTAGAGTGTTTTACCGAGATAAGATTCGAAATCTGTGATCTTGTTCGCTGCTGCAAGAGATCCAGGCATAAAGCACTTAACCCCAGAGATATCCACTAGAAATCCACCTTTATTCACGGACTCAATCTTAGCAGGGTAAGCAACAGTGCACTTTTTGATTTGGTCAAAAAATTCTGCCTTTAAACTATGAACATAACACTCGACCACCGAGCCATGATAAGTTCCGTTGATGTCCCTAACTATAGCTTCTATTTCGCTAGAAATTGAAAAGTCCAGACCTTGGATATTCAACCTGATTGCATCTTTTCTCTCTTTCTTCAGATCAATAAAGATTGTCTGACCGGTCTCGGTATGTCCAAGAGCACTGGTCTCATTCAAACTTGTAATTTTACATTTGTAGATTTCGCCATCCTCTAGATCTTTAGACGAGCTAAAGGTGTCGAGATTAGTTCCCCTATATAGTGCGTACAAGGCAGAGGCATATCCCTCATGGGAATAAATTTTAGTGTGCCCGGGGGTTTCGATCTTTCTGTTTACGGTCAGTCCACTGGGGATGTCCCAGTTAAAGGTGTCTTTTTCTTCTTTTTCTAAAGAGATTTTTTCCATTATAGTTGTTGTTTAAAAGGGTGAATTCTTGTATATATCCTCTACAGAACGATTTGTGCTTTCAAAAGTGCTGCTGCTATTTCTATCTGGCCTTTGATGTCCTGAACATATCTAAGCCCGTCAATTTTATTTAGATCTTTTTGTTTCTCTTTGGAAATTCGGTATTTATTAAAATCGGATAAAGAGACTGTTCGCTCAGACCCGTCAAAGAATTTAACAGTTACCGTTTTATCGGACACAGTAGTTCCCTTAGCAGAAAAATTAACTAAAACATCCCCCTGGTTATTAACCGAAGTGGAGGCAAGTTTAGCCAAAGCAAGAAGAATTTTTATTCTCTGTCCCAGTTCTACTGTGCTGATAGAATCTATCTCGATGTTTCTTTTAAATTTCTTATCGGTAACAAGGTTCTCGTAAACGGTTTTCAATGATGTGTTATCCGATGTTCTTTTAAAGATCTGATCTATTCCATTGGTTGCAGTGAGGGAGTCCAATGTATCTAGCACAGAGTCGGAAGAGGAAGGAGAGAAAATCCCGTCAAGAGGAGTTCCAGACGAGTCTACTAAACTTTGGAGAAGAGGGGATAATGGGTTGTTAAACTCGGGAAGACTAAAGATAGATTCAAACACAGCCCCTATCAAAAAAGGAAGAGTAGCAGTAAATCCTAGAATGATTCCGAGGATTCCTTTAACACTTTCCCAGATCGCTATAATCTTAATGGGAAGGTAATTATCAATTAAACACTGAAGGAGAGGATCAGACGAAGCAAATTGAAAATTTGCAAGGTTTGCACCAGGGGAAAGGACTGCTCTATTTTTACCATTCACCGGGGAAGAGGCATTCTTAATCTGATCTGCTATTCCTGCAGGTGATTCTTGGTCTGGGCCATACACTAGGGAGACTTGGTAGTCGAAGTAAGAAAGATTACCGGTTGGGGATATTCTTTGATTTACAGCATAGACCCAGGTTCCGCCATCCTTAGGAATAGAGATCTCAGATCCAGGGGTAAGTTCAACCAAATTAGAAAGGGTCGAATTTACATTTGCATCGATCGAGCTTATCTTGATAACATTGACTTTATTCAGATCCAAGTTGTTCAGCGAGACTTCTCCTCGGTCAGGAGGTGTTCCGTCATACTTAATTAAATAACTAAAGTTGGTAAACTCTATAGGGGATTCAGACCCAGAAGATTCCTGGGATGGAGACGTCTGCGACACGGAAGCATTCCCTGTTCCCTTTATTCCTTTACACTTAAATCTTCCGATCACAAGATCACTGATTAAGGGCTCAAGTCCCTTTCCGGTTTTTCTTCCGTTTATGGTCTCGTTGGTGGCATCTTCCCAAGTTATCCCAGCAGAGGTGAGGGTAGGTTCTAGGTAAGGACGAATTGAGGTTAAAATTGCTTCTGCTATGAGATCACCAAGTGCTCCGAGTGGATCAGTTAAAAATTTAGAAATGATGCTAAAAATACTCAGAGGATTTGAGAGAACAGCGCTAAAGACTGCAGTGATTGTTCCGACTACAATCTGAAGGGGAAGAAGAAGAAGTTTTAGATAGTTTCCGATGATCTTAAAAAAATCACCAGGACTAATAAATACCATCTGAACCAGCTTTGCGATCGCAAGAAGTTCTTCCTTGGCTTTTAACTTGTCAGACTTGGGCTGATTTGGATCCGCAGGATAATCTATCTTCGGGTACTTTCCCTTTAGAATTTTATCCAGGACATCGGTCTGGAAATTCCATCCGCTTTTGATTTCGAGCTCCCTGATCTTTTTTGCAAGAGGACTGTCCTCGGGGAGGGCATCAAAATTTCCAATCTCTAATGAAATTAGATTCAGTGGGAATCCAATGCTCGGAAGTCCAACAACGGGAAGAAGATCAGATAAGGTGATTGTGATTGGGAATTTTATTTTCCCGCTTCCGTCGGTTAGAAGAGCAAGAAGTGCTTTTGCTCCTGCAGTTAAAGGGTTGGGGTTTGTTTGTAAATATACGGTCTTCTCCCTCACTGCAAACAATTCCTGGGCTGCTGTTTCGTTCTGGGGAACCACACCGAAGGTGTAATATCCAGGATTTACCAAAATGGATTTAATGATCCAGGACTGGGAGATTCCATCTTGCTCTAAACTAACTATATCGCCTACTATCAGAGAGGAAAAAGATGCACCCGTGGAGTCCCCATTATAGTCCTGAAGATTTATCGATAGAGAAGTTGTTGTTTCTGGATCCGGGGTGTTGATCGTATATTCTCCAACTTCAGGAGCGAATCCGACCTTACCTAGCACATAGGGAAACTTAGGTCTCGTATCTGAAGCAGGAGATGTCCTTTCAGAATCTGCCCTATCAACTAGATCTTTCAGTCTTCCGAAATCTGCAGATGACTTACCATCGAGGATGAGTTTAAGGGGAAGAAAGAAATCCGAAGAAACCTGGTTGTTGATCGTCTCGTCTAGTAGGGTCTGAACGGGATTTGTGATAAATCCGCTAATGTCTTGGATTTTTCCCGGGATCTCTGCTAAATTGCTAAGCGAATCCTTCACGGCTAGGACAGGAACAAGATAGGAGGAGAACGCTTTCTCGCTCTGTCTAATCCAGAGTTTGATCAGCATCCCTATTCCAGGAAGATCCGGAGAAGGGATAACGAACTTAGAATCGCCAACTATGTCTTTAGCATTCGTGTTGGTTTGATCTATGAATTCGGTTATCTTCTGGTCTGTTAGTATCTTATTCGGAAGAACTGCCATATTGGATTATCGGGTTTTACTGACCGTCGAAAGGTGATTCGGGGTTGATGGTACGACTGGGGTGCTGGTTGGAGCACCTAAATTTCCAATGTGGGTGTGTGAGTTAAAGTAGTTTTGGAAGGTGTTTCCTTTGATGACAGCCTCAACTGCATTTTCCCCTAGCTCTATGTTGTTGGAGTTGATGATGACTTTGCTGTTCTCCATTCTAATCTGATCTTTTCCCATCTCGATCACAACCCTTAGTTCTCCCCCGTCCTGGGTGTCCAGCTGGACTTTAGCGTCTCCTAGTGAAATGACCAGTCCCTTCTTTCTAGTATAAAAAAGTTTAAGTGGCCCAGGCTGTGCGTCCATATCATACCAAATGGATTGTGCTCCTTCGTATGAATCTGAGATCTCGGCTAAGAGATCTGGAGAACTCTCCTTTTCGAACTCGTAAAGAACTTTGTAATAATTGGACCCGTCGAACTGGGCATTAACTATTGCACCAACTCTGGGCACGCTAATGTTTCCATTTCCCCTTGCTGAAGAGAAAGAAAGTCCTGAGATCTGTTCTGCCCAGGGGATGTCTTCAATCTCTAGCTCTTCAAAGAAGCCAAAGACCCTAACTCTTGCTCTTCCCTGCTTCAGAGGATCGTCAATGTCTACTATTTCTCCAAGGAGGATATGGGGATTGCTCATAATTATTTATTTGGTACTATTACACCGCTATCTGACCCAATCTGATCTGTTCCTGCTAGGGGAACTGCACCGGGGACAGGACCATTCTTGGTTCCAAGACTTATGTTAAACTTGTCTTCCCCTTTTGTGTTTCCCAAATCCAAAGGTGCCATAGGGACAAAATCCCCTGTGGTTGGTGGATATTCCCTTCCAATATCTCCCCTCCTGTAGTTGGGGGAGACGATGTTGTACACTGGAGGAGGAGGGGTATCGAAAGCGCTGGACGGAGACCTCAGTTCGTTTCCTGAAATTATTGGGGATTCGGGAGAATAAGCCTGCCCAATATTTCTCTCTGAAAAAGATGTAGACGTGCTGTCTGGATAAACTTTCCCTGTAGGACTTGGGTAAATTCTGTCAGGAACCCCTAAATCTCCGCCAGGAACCGATGCATATTCATCGATCCTAAATTCTGGATACGCTCTGTCGGGAACTCCAAGATCTCTACCAGGGACTCCTGTGTATTCGTCCCCTCCAGGGGCTGGGTAAACCCTATCGGGCACCCCAAGATCAGATCCAGGGACTCCTGTGTATTCGTCCCCTCCAGGGGCTGGGTAAACCCTATCGGGCACCCCAAGATCTCTACCAGGGACGTCTGTGTATTCGTCCCCTCCAGGGGCTGGGTAAACCCTATCGGGCACCCCAAGATCAGATCCAGGCACATTTAGATATTCGTCGCTCTTCGGCATCGAATAAACTCTAGAAGGAACCCCTAGATCTGACCCGGGAACCCCAGGGTAAACATCCTTGTCGGTCTGAATCGTCGGGTAAAGTCTATCCGGAGGTCCGCCCAGCCCAACACTTTGGGGGTTAGGTAGATTTCCAGCAAAGACGTTATCGATTCCAGTTTGGGCTGCTCCGTTTAAAAAATTCTGCGCGTTAAAAAAACCAAACTGCCCCCCCTGGTTGGAGAGGCTTGCTAGCTGGGATGGGTTAAAGTTGTATATGTTTCCAAGCATGCTTTGGCTTATCCCCCCAAGGCTCGGAGTTATAAATTGGGCTATTCCCTCGTTGATCAAATCTGAAATTGCCTGAGAGGTGACATTGGTTAAAATTTCTTTCCCAAGACTTACGATTGTTTCTAAATCTAAACTATCATCGTAAATCTGAACTGAACTTCTGTTCTGGTCGTAGCTGTCCCCAAGAACAAGGTAATTTCCGTCTGTTCTAATGTTCGGAAATTGGGTCTTCATTCTAACCTTTCCAACGTGGATTTTAAAAGACTGGGCAGCAGCATTAGGATTAAGACCAACATCTATATCAGAAAAGGGTTTACTAGCGCTAAAATCAAACTCGCACTGTTGACATTCATAGATTAAAACTGGTTTAATCCCACTTTGATCCTGTTGGTTTCTAAATGAATCAATCTCATCCATTAACCCAGATTGGTCAGCAACCCCTCTAACAAAAGAATTAAATGAATTTCCAGGAGCTCCTGGTCCAGAAGGGAGTCTTTCCCCAACTGGTGTATTTGCAATGGATCCTCCGGGGTTTCTATCGGATGTCAAAAGGGAACTGAGATCGTCAAGGGCCGCAACAGCTGCCGAAGATCCGGTGAGTCTAGTCGTTTTGAAAAAATTCCTGATCTCCGTGACGTAGATCCACATGGTAAATTTCCTCAGATTTCTTGGAACCAACCATTTCATATGGTCCGCATCAAACGTCGCCTGATTATAAAGATTTGCAAGTGCAGTCATCTTCATATTTAGAGACTCTAAACAATTGATAGTTAATACTTTTCCTGCAGTTCTAGCAGGATTGAAGCTGTCCGTTCCCTGTTCAGTCTGGAATCCTGATATTGCTATCTTTTCCAGATCATCCAATCCTGTTATAGATTGAAAAAACCAAGGAGAATTGTTATTGATGTCCTGCAGTAGAATTTGAAATTGTCTGAGAGCATTAGCTCTCTTTAGGGCATTTCCTTTTCCATAATTTCCGTCTCTTTGAAGTAGATAATTGTAGGCAGAATAATAAACTACATTTGTTGACGTGAACGAATACTGGGGTTGTCCAAACATGTTCTGTGGCATATTGGCTGCTCCGTTGGTCGTCGTATAATTAGGAACCCTTAGGAGAGGACTTGGAGCCCATCCATATTCAAGATTGACCGGAAGGGCTCCAAAATCAAACACGAACTTGAACCCAAGATAGGTTGGGTCCTCGTTTGCTCCGGACCGGGAGAGATTGAACCCCTTTAGAAATAAGGATCTGTTTCTATCTGTTGCTTGAATTCCCATGGGCTTTTGTTATATTTATCCGTTATTTTTATTATCCGTATTTGTAACCACGTTAATCGGAAACGCCTTTGGAAGCGCACCCGCACTATTAAGAAACCATTCCCTCTTGCAGAGATTAAGGGTTTGATAAAATCCTCGGGATCCGTCCCATCCGATGGTGTATCCCATTAGAACATAGATCCCCGATAGAAATTGGTCTAGAATTATCCCCGATGTGTTGGAAGATTTTTGGTCGTTGGAAATCCCGGTGTTATCCATTCTAGGACCTTTTTCTAGCGTATAGATTTCAACAGGAACACACTGACCCCTGTAAAATCCAGCAAAATAAGAAAGCGTCTCTACTTGAAGGGTAAACTTGGTAACGTCCGATAGGTTAAGGGGATTCTGAACTCTGGCTTGGAGATAGTTGGGGTGGACCTGACCCTCTGCTCCGGAATCTAGGATTCCCATCCATTTTTTTCTCACTTCTTTTAGGTATTCTTTCTCGGAGGCTCTTCCTCTTTGGAGAACCATGTTTTCCTGAACATCTTCTGTCGTAGTTGCCTGGATAGAATAGGAAACGCTTTTAACTGCTGCAGATTCATCGTACTCTGCGTTCTCGTCGTAGAGCTGAACCTCCTGAACATATCCCATCTGATTTGTGGTATTTCCCGCCTCGCTAATAAGGGTATATCCGTTTATATAGAAGGGGTATCCTGAATAGGAGAGTGAATTTGTTACCACGAGTATGAGATCCACGGGCAGGAGTTCAATCCCCGGAAAAAGAGTATCGTTTGCTGCACCCTTAGCTGCTCCGACTTGAACTTTCACTGTTTGGATTACGTCTTGGGCTTCCAGCTGGTTGTTAATATTGACGAAGTTTAGGTTATAGTAGACGTCAACCCAGGTAGAATAGAAACTTCTATCGTCTTTATAGGAACTAAGGGTCACATCCTTTATAAAACTGTAATAAGACAAATTTGGGCAGATCCAAGTCATTGTGTCGTTTAAATTGGGATCGTTGGTTGCAAATCCCAGATCTAAATCCTGGGAGATCTGGAAAAGGGTATCGTAGGACGTCTTGTCCCTGAAAGCTTTGCAGATTTGTGAATAGAATCCCGGAACTCTGCACTCTCCCAAGACAGAGAAATAAATCATTTCACCATTTGGACCACTAGAAACGCTGGAGTCCACTCTAAGAATGTTGAAGTCCATCCTAATGGGCTTGTAGACACCGACGTTAGACCTAATGTAGATGGAGACAATGTCCCCGTCTTTTGGGTAGCTAACGGTTAGAAAAGTAGAACTTCCTGTATAGAATTTAAAGCTCACAACGGGAAGGATTTCGTTTAGATCAAGGCTAAAGTCCAGCAAGTACTTCTCCACGAAATAGCCATTGATAAAGACGACGGGTTTGAAGTATCCAGCTTCCTTCTCGTCTGCATCCCGCAAAAACATGTCTGGAGAATCTACATTTCCTGTCCTATTTACAATCGCAAGTTCATCGACGACAATTCCGGTTTTAGCGTAGTTTCTAATTACAATTGACTCTGATGCCATAATTTATTAGATGGGAAGACCGTTAGGGTTAGGACCAGCCGCACTGACGCTTGGTCCAAGAGCAATAACTTGAGGGGTCTTCAGGATTTGAACTTCTCCCTGCTGAAGGATGTTAGGGGGGAGAGCTTGAGGAACTGGGTTTTTAGCCTGGTTCTGGGCTTCAACAAATTTTTTCCTGGAGTCGCTCACTTGGAAGGCTTTATTTTCCTGGGACCTTCTAAATGCGTTATTGGGGTTAGTCGTCGTGTTATTTTTAGCAAGGAATTTTCCTTTCTGATCAAATGCTGCGTCCAATCTGTCCTGAACTGGTATAGCAAAAATCATGCCTTCATTGATAGCAAAAGGATTTGAATAGGAATTTATCTTCATCAGGGATCCGATGTTGGTCAAATTTCCATATGCCTGGAGACAAATTAGGTCTGGACGCATCTGGGTCTCCTCAGTAACCATGTAGAATTGCCTTATCTTGAGGTTGATCCGAGAAAAACTAACAGAAGATCTAGCCAGATCCCAGATTCCAACCCCTTGAGTCATCAAATCCCGGTTCGGGTTAAAAATATTCTTATTTCTCGAGAGTGTATCTATTTCTATCATGGTCTAATTGTTATTGTGGTTCAGGTCCTGGCTGCTGTTGATTAAACATATTTTCGGGACCATAGAAGTTTCCATATGCAACTGTAGTGTCGTTAGGATCCGTAGTAATAACTTGCCCCGTCGTTGAACCAAATGCCCCAATAGACTGGGAGTTTGAATATACAGGAGCAACGGACTGGTAGAGCCTTCCTTCCCCTCTATTAAACATAGATTCAATTTCGCCTCTTTCTCTTTCTCTCGCTTGCTTAAGTGTAATAGTTGCATTTATCTCTGTTGGAAAATCATCTGGTCCCAGAACGTCACCAAAAGAGATCTGCAGGCCCTCGCAGACCAAATTACCCATCATTGCGACAGGGTTGCAGGGATTTCCAACAACCAGATGCCACTCCCCAGTAGGGGCACCGGTGAGGACGGACATCGGTAGGACTATACTGTCCATAAAGTTCTTAGTCATAGCAGCTATCACAAAATTGCTTGCCTCACTACCGTCCAGAAGATCTTTTCCGGTCTTATTCCCCGAGGCCAGCTGCTCAGTTGTCTGTGTTAAATAATCTTTAGCTCTAGTGACAGAATTCAAAGTCCCAACTACAGCCTCCGCTGTAGGGTTCCCGTTGGTAGATTGGGTTGGATCTAAAGCATATTTGATCAGCGTCTTAACCCAAGAAACTGGATCAGAATAAAATTTAGCCAATCCCTCGTCCCCTCCGGGAAAATTAATCGCAGGAAATCCGTTGTTATATCGAACTTCCGGGGTTAGAAAGTTCCCGTAGTTAGTGCAGAGTCCTAGCAAGTTTCCTATAATGTCCACCATGGCAGCTTTAGTATTGACTTCACCAACCGAGGTCAACTCATAGTGAAAATTAAGGGAAAATGCTTTATACATTCCATTGAGGCCTCTCCCTCTGAGAGTTGTCTTGTCGACAGTATCTACGGAAACCCAGATAAAGTCCGAAAGTGGGCCATCATCAGAGACCGCCTTGTCTCGAAGGGCAGCATTTCTTCTTGCTGAAACGCTCTCCTGAAATCCGCTGTCAGAAACAGAAGCAGCAAGATCTACGGCATTCGCAAATGCTCCAGCTGTGGTATTTTCGGGAACTCCGAAGTCGGATCCTAGATTTCTCAGAAGCTTGAACAGACCCTGATTGAATCCGCTCTGCTCTTTGAGATCTTTCTGTGTTTTATCGTCCCAGACCATTCCGGTATCAAATCCAATAACACCGTCTAGGGTGTTTCCCGTATTTCCACCCCAAAAGGTAACCGCCTGGGCAACAGGCCTACCTGCACCCTTGACCTTAAAAGAGTCTGTGTTTTTGATTTTTTCAGGAAGAGTAAGGTTGTCCCTCATCGGAGAAGGAAATCTTCTAAGGGTGATCATATAGTTGTTAGGAATATGCCCATAGTATTTACAGTAGATGAAGTCCCTCCAGTAGTATGGAGCAGATGCTCCCCCAATAATGTAGGACCCGTGGTCTCCCGGTCCAAACAAAAAGCTGAAGATGTTGCTCCTCCTTTGGTTTGCTACCCCTAAATTTGACTGGGTCTGTCTAACCAAAAAACCAGCGGTGGGATTTCTGGATGCTCCCGAGATAGAATTAACTTCAGAAACTTTAGAGTTGTATTCAGTTCTCTCCGAAAGATAATAGTTCTCGTAAAAATTAGGGTCTTGATTTCCAACTATCGAGTAAAACAGATACTGCCCATATTTAGCGTTGTTGTAGTCATAGATCGCTGCATTATAAAATAGGGATCTTGCGGTAGGTCCAGCATAGGGCTTAACCGTACCGGAGTTGTATCTCTTCTCGACCATCTCCTTAGTGGAGTTCTGGCGAAGGACTGTTTCGTTTCCCGTATTTATTCTCCCGTTAGCACCTGGAGATCTATCCGCAGCGGTTGGATTATTGGTCGAAAGATTGGCTCCCTGCTGTACAGGCTGATTTGCTACTGACATTTTCTATAGTACTATTTTATAGAGTCTGGATGGTATAAGAAATTTCATTTCTCATGTCTTCTAGAAAATGTTCTAAATTTTCAACAAAAGACTCGGAGATGTTCTTATGAACCACCAAGATTCCTCTACACTTTGTACTATATATTCCTTGGGTAATTTTCTTCTGAACTGAGTAGTTTATTACAAACTCAGACTCTTTAGATAGACCTTCAATATCATATCCAAGATCTTTAATGATCTTTCCTATGTCGACCACATACAGATCGTCTTCAGAAGGGGATTTTTTCTTTGCTTCTTTTAGGGAGCACTCGGCTAAAAAAAACTTAATCTCTTGCAAATCTTCCTGCATTATTTGAACCCATTAGACTAAATTTTTCAGTTGATTTGTTATTTTTTTCCCAGAAATCCGAATGGATTTATTTCAATGTTGTCCCCCTCTTGAGGATTAGATGTTAGGCCGGTGGGAGAGGTTTCGCTCTCGATCTGATAGTTCTTTAGTTCTTGGAGATAATTAGTATGCAAATAACCACCAGCTTGATTAGATCTCTGGTATCTTTCCACCATCTGACTGTAATTTTCCTTTCTAGAAAGAAGTCCCATTTGCTTGGCGTACTCCCTTCTCTCTCTCCTTGATAGATTTGCCATAACTTTTAAGATTGTGTATTATCCCCCTGAGTAGAGCCAAAATCAAAGTCAGGAGAAGTTGCTTGAACGTCCATCCCTAAAACATATTTAAATAACTTTAGGAAAAGTCCAGGGATAAAAATGTCTTTTTCTCTGATGACGTCGTTAGCGGGAATGAATTTAAATTCCGCAATCTGCTCCATAGAGGATCCGTCTGTCAGAGGATCTTCTTTTTGTATTCCAGTCACATCAACTGCAAAACAGGGTTGTTCGTGATCCACAAACTTAGAAGATGTAGCAGAACCAAGATAATACCATTTAGAAATGTCGGGAACGTTAAATCCGGTCTCCTCGTACAGTTCCCTCTGGGCGGTGGAGAGTAAATCCCCATCCTCATCGTCGGTTGTGCCAGTAACCAAGCTGATGTGGTGTCCGTCTTCTCTGAACGGATTTGGCTCCTTTAAAACCCCCACCGCAAGGGGTAAACCCTGGTCGTCGGAGGTGAAAGGCATAACCACTACATTGGTGAATAGGGGCTTAATCCCAACTAGACCTCCGCAGTCGAGAAGTTGAAAGTTTTCTGTTTCGTGGAGAGTTTTAATCTTCGGAAAGTTCATCATGTTCTATTTCTTCTTTTTTAACTGTTTTAACTTGGCTGGTTTTTTTGGACTCGTAGAATGAAGTTCTAATAGATTCTGCAATTGCATTTCTAATGTCCTCAATCTCAACCCCTTCCGTCACATAACTTGCTATTTCCGTGTCTGCGTCTTCAAAAGAGGTCACAAGGACGTTATAGAGAGACTTAGTTGGTAAATTTAGCTTCAAGCTGATGTTGACATTAACCCAGTTAGGTTTTTGCTTTTTAAGTAACTTATATATCGGAGATTCTTCCACACCAACTTGAGATGAGGTCGAGTAGTCAACAGAATTTACAGATCCTCTTTTAACTGAAGGGTTCTTAGTCTGTGGCTGGGGCACGTGGGGGTGGGAGGCCCCAAAGTCTACGGGAGTAGCTGGAAAGAGGTCCATGAACTCAGAAAGAAGTTCAACGTTCATTCTTTCACCCCCTTTAAATGAGACAAATCTCATCCCTCCTGCCTCTACGATGCCGTCGTATTTTTCGATCATTCCAGACTGCTCCCCTTTTATCCATTGGAAATCTGAATTTCTTAACTCGATATCGAGTTCTTCCAGAGTTTTTTCTGCAAAGTTCATTTTCTTTTTCTTTTTAAATATGTTGTTTAATATTTTCAACATTTTGATGTTGGGTTCTTTTATTATACACAGTCCACGGAAAATGTTTCTTTTTCAAAAGTTAAATATTAAGACTTAAATTTAGTCTTTTAGATGGAATTAGGGAATTAGTTTCGAGGATCTGGAGATCCTAGGGTGTATTTTTCTCTCGCCTTAGCATACATTTCATCTAAGGTCTCTTCAGGAAGGGTGTTCATCAGCATCCTCTTTATCTGACCCATCTCTTTTTCCTTAGACGTAACGTCGTCCACGTATTTGGTAGACTTTGGTCTCCAGTCGTGGCTTTTTAGAATAGAATTTAGATAGTTGATAACGGGTTCCTGGTAGAGAGCGGGATCTTTTTCTAAGCTGCTGTGAAAAAGGTATTTGTGAATTGGATCCTTCATCAGATCAGTTATTTTCCCGGTCTTTCTAGAAAACTTTCCCTTTGGTGTATTAAAAATAGTTTCGAACCCAGGCTTTTCTCTGTAGATCTCGATCTGGGGAGAAGCAGAATCTGAATTGAGATAGACCTTAAGGTTCTTCAGAAAGTCACCATCGTCTTTCTTTTTGAGTTCAATTTCCGACCCATCCTCTAGATAAGCTATCCAATGGTTGTCCTTCTTCTTTTCAACTTTAGATATGTCAGAATCAATTCCTAGAATTTCCATCAGGGAAAGTATATCCCCTTCAACGGAGTGTTCTTGCGGAAGAGAAAAATGCTTAGATTCAATAAAAGAGTCTAGAAGATCATCTAAACACATTTGATTCTCTTCGTTGTCCCACCATCTGATGTTTTTTCTAGTCTGAAGGATAGGGGACTTAGAATCACCGGAAACATCAAATGCAGACTTCGGGAAAGAGACAGGATCAGACTCGTTTCCGTCTCCGTAGATGTACTTCATAACCAGATCGTCTCCGTCCTCTGTTAAGCCGGAAACTAAGACGCATTTGTCTGTTATTTCTCCTCCTGCGTCAGGGCAAGAGGTTTTAATTTTATAACCCCAGTCGATAAAGGGCCCAAGAACCCCAAGTTCTTTTTTGTACATATTCCCTTCGTTAATCGAATAGGAGTAGTCCCAGTAGTTGGAAATAAAATTAACCTTCATAGTAGTCGTCTCTTCCAAACTGAACCTCCACTTTAAAGTCCTTCACCTCCATAGATTTTCTCATATCGATGACGATCTGTCTAGGGTAAGTGGGTATAATGTAATCCATTTTATCGGCAATTACCATCGCAGGATCTATATTTACACCAGGTTCAATTTCAAATTCGAACGTCTTTTTATCGTTGGGGTAGTCATCAACGTCAATCTCTAATTCAATCCTATGGATCTGGAAGTCCACTCCGTCTATTCCTCTCTTGTTTCTGCTAACTGCTGCTTCGTATTCAACTTCACACTTAGCGTCATCTACGTCCATGATCTCAGGTGGATTTCCCTTAACGATAATTTCTGTGTATTTAAGGTCGCAGATGAAGTAGTGCTCGTTAGAAAAATTTTTACTCTTTCCCGTTAAATATGTGTTATAGTCGTCGATCCTTGGCATATCAATCTGATACTTTTTATCTATATATCATCGACGAGGAAAGGAAAATTTAAGGGGATAACTTTTATAAATCCTCGACCGAGAATATATAAAGGACTAAAATAACTAAATTAAGACTATGAAAGATATCAGTCAAATTTGGTTTCTCAAGTCTCCAATAGACGCAGAACACAAGTACTATGTTCTGCTAGACTTCCTGAAATCCATCAACGAGGAGATCAAAAAAAATAATGTCTATTCCCCCACGAAGAAGATATTTTCCATGATTAAAGATCTGGACTACTTCCACAAAAATGGAAGCATGGACGGACACAAGGAGCTATTCATCTCCGAAGAGGACGAGGTGTTGCTTTCCTACTACAAGGAAAATGAAATGGAAGAAGCAGTAAAAGAAGAGGTGAGGCTAATTCTAGAAAATTCCCTAAAAGTTCTCTATAAGTATGCAGATATGGGAATAAATCTCTGGAAGAAGATGGAGGAGAGAATCAAGATGTACAATTTAGACGTCCCAGAGAGTTCACAGGAGAGTGGAATCACCATCTTTAGAAATATGTCAACCGACGAGGTGTTTCCCTACTGGTGGAAGAAAACGGGGATAAAAATAGGAGAAGAGGTCAGAAGAGGAGTAGTTCTAAAGGGGATATCCATTCTGAACAGCAAGTACTCAATGTCCTACGAGTTTATCCTGCACGAGACCCTGATCTCTCTGGGAATTCAGGACGGAACCAAGTTCCCCTGTACAATCATAGAAATCTCCGAGGACTTTGATAAAAGCTCGGAGATTTTTAAAATAGCTAAGGAAAGATTTATCCAGGAAATTGATCCTGATTAGAAGTCTTCTAGTCTAATAACTGTAAATTCTTCGGAGTCGAATAATTCAGACTCGCTGGTGTCCATGTTAAACACAGAATTAGGATCTCCTGGATTAAGTCCAACCATGTTGGTGTAATCCCTGTCACCTTTATCGTTATAACCAGGGAAAGTAATCCCTGCTTTATCTGGACTCCAGATTGCATTTGCATATCCTACCCAGTCGTAAGCAGGCTCTCTTTTGATCGTGTGTAGACCGGTCTTATCACCGCTCAAAGGGTCCTGAACATCTGGTGCTAGATAGTTAAAGGTGTCGTCCATTACTCTAGATCTAAATTGCTTAAAGTCTAGAATTTCTCTTTTTGAAACGTCTTCTAAGTTCATAGTTTAATTGTTTTATGGTGTAACCGATCCTCTCCCCGGGGGTCCCCCTAGAAGGCTGCTAATTAGATCCATTGGATTTGTATTTGATTGGTCTGCTGCTTTTTGAACCGCAGGATTAGAAGCAAGTTTTTGTGCTTCTTGTGGAGTTACCGACAGAGGGTTCTTTCCTGTAGTATTTGGAAATGCACTCTGAGATCCAGAAGAGGTCCCGCCAAGAACCCAAGTCCAAAGTTCAATTAGGGTTTTTCTAAAGTCTGCCTGTCTAGTTTGGTTTGAAAGCATCTCTTTTATTGTTCTGTAGATCCAACCTTCCTTATCTTCCACTTTAAATTTGGTAGCAATTCCATCTATTCCCATGTCAGAAATTGTTTCGATAGTTGCATCTGCTAGTTTAGGAGCCATATCTCTGACACTTATTTCTCCGGAGATGAACTGGGGATATTCAGCAATATCAACTTGCTCGACAAAGTTAGTTAGGATAGTTCCTAGCAGAGAATCAGGTTTTACCCCAAAATATCCATAGAGATACTCGGTTAATTTACCTTTTGCAACGTCAACTAGACCTTCTCCTGCAGAAGATATTAGTGAGCTCAAAGAAAAATCTTCATTTGTGCTTTGAAAATCTGAGAATTTTTTAATAATTTGAGACATTTAGAATAATTATTTGTTCTATATATCTTCTGCAGATTTTTTTTATCTTTCCCCCAGGAACAGATCTATCGCTTTATATCGATAGGATAGCTTGTCTTCTTTAATCCCTGGATTCTTCAATGGAGCTTTCTTTCTATTGACGATCTCGTCAGGGAGAAGAGGACCGAAAGTGTCCTTTAGAATCTTTTTATCCTTTCTCCATTCCAGTGGAAGGTGGAGTGCAAAGGTCACGATTTCTAGGTTTAGGAAGGGATTTCTAAGCTCCAGTGTGTGAGCCATGGACATCTTGTCAAGTCTAGGGAGATGGTAGAAACTTAACTCTTCAAAGACATCAGAACCCTGAGAATCATATTCGTGGATTCTCTTATATCCTCCAAACAACTCATCTGCTCCGTCCCCGGAAAGAACTATCCGGTGATCGCTGTTCTGTTTGATAGCCTTGAATAGATGGTATTGGGGAACAACAGACCCTAAATCAATCGGGGTTTCGTTCCAGTACTGGTAGATCTCCTGATTTAAATTCTCGTCCATCTCATACTGGAGGAAGTTGACTTTCTTGTCGAACTTGTCCGCCAAAAGATTAACAAATTCGGATTCTCCATTTTCGATGCTGTACCAGGTGACATCGGAATCAGTTCCTTCTAGGATTGCTGCAATAATAGAGGAATCTAGTCCTCCGGAGATCAAAAGGGAGATTGGGTAATTTTTAGAGATCAGCCTGTTCTTAACAGACTCAATCATCTTTGACCAAAGCCATTCCATGTGATCTTCGTAGGACTTTCCAATTAATTCCGCGATTGGATGATTCCAAAGTTTATAATATTCAGGGAAGGTAAGCTTAAAGTCTGGGCTCTGGAGATTATACGAGTAAATCGTGTTTGGCAGAAATCTCTTGACGTCGGTATATGGGGTTCTGTTGTCTGTGTTGTAGCCCCACTTTTTAACTTCAGAAATAAAGACCCTATCAATTGGACTTTGATTGTAGGCCAGAGACTTTATCTCAGAAGATATCTCCCCCTTCTCGCTGAAGTAGAGGGGTTTTTTGCCCAAGGGATCAGTAAAGCAGATCACGTCTCCTGTATTGGAGTCGTAGATAACAATAGCCCAAAATCCGTCCCAGGTTTGAACGTGGGGGACGAACATTGCACAGAACATCTCAAATGATCCGCCCTTATACATTCTAAACAAATTGCAGAGATAATCCGTGTCCGAGGAATATGCAGATCTATCGTAGTTAAAGATCTCCCCGTTGAACATCAAAAAAATGCCAGGAGAAATTTCTTTTGGTTGGTTCCAGTCGTCTCCGTCTGCAGTCTGAATGGGGAGCCTGTGGTGGCACAGGAAAACCCCAGACTTCTCGACCACTGTTCTTTCTATCCCTCTATGTTTAATTGAATTTAGACTGGCCTCAGAACCGTCAAGCGTTAATAGGATTCCACACATATATTATAGTTCTGTAATTATAGAGGTCTCGTCGAATTTGTTTTCGAATGAATAGATAGAAAAGTTTTCAAAGGAGGGGTAAGTTTCTAAGATGTGCTGGATGAATTTCTCATAAAGGTGCTTTTCGTCCGACGTGTTATCTCTAAAGTCCCAATTGTCTTTGCTTCTATCCGACTTGTTTGGATTGTCTCCGTGAATATAGTAGACCTTGCAATTTTCTAGGAGCCCCGAGTTAACGATTGAATCTAGTTGTTGGATTGCATCTTCGTATGAAATACGGTTAGATAAAACACCCCAGACTAAAACGGTTAGGAAACCTCTATCCAGGACGATTGGGGATAAGATCCCGTCTCGGTTGGCTTGGAGGAGCTGGAGTTCTTTTCCTAGAGCAAATAGGTGGGATTCTCTGGAGTTGTCCAGAAGACTAAGTTCATTAAACCATTTAACAAACTCAAATTTATAAAGGGGTAGATTGTTGTGCTTAGAAGCTTTCTGAGCAAGATGTGTTTTGCCGGAGTTTCGAGCGCCTTCAAAGATTACTAGCATGTTAGACATTTTACAAATATACGGTCGGAAAGTTCCACAAAAAACCCCCGATTTACGGGGGTTAAATGTTATTTGAAATTCTATTATTCGGTTGGAACGATGTAAATTCCTTTGGATTCCCCTCTGGAAAGATCGTCTGAGGTTTTAGCGTTCATTCTTGCAACCTGCCTCTCGACCGCCGGAAGATGAACTTCTTTAGCCCTCTTTAGGTTCTGTTCAAAAACACTTTTATTTCTTCCCTCTTTAGACCCGGAGTCCTGTTTATTTGCCTTTCTAATTCCCTGCTTTTTATCTAGGATTGCAACATAGTCCTCAGAAGGATCAGTAGAACCTAACACCTCTTCAGATTCTAATTTTTT
>SXGQ01767715.1_pt1 | contig 23544 bp, 16 predicted proteins | sample 3178371 | NCBI WGS metagenome assembly SXGQ01 (sample SAMN11356859, study PRJNA531348) | freshwater metagenome | isolation source: freshwater sample F1-20 | place: China: Fuxian Lake, Yuxi | collected 2017-12-25 | reverse complement strand
TACATCGATGATGCGCTCGTTTATGAGCGCCTCAAGGTGATTGAGGATTTCTTGTTTTGATTCAGTATTCATTTTTCTTCCTTTCATCGAACTTGGCGTTACCACCGACTTGAGATCGGTTGGTGATCGTCATAGGGCCAAGCCCCTCAGATCGTCTGGATGATTACAAACTCAACTATACACAGGGGGTGTTCAGACTTACAGCGTGCAACACCGCTCTGTCATAATTCGTATATGACTATTGATGCGCTCGACGACGGCCAGATTTGTAGTTATTGCGGTACGCCGGTGTTCTTTCACGGCGAAGGAATGACCGATTGTCCAGGTTGTGGCGCCGAGTGGGTGAATGCTGAATTTGATCTGGCAGACGAATTAGATGGCCCAGCCGTTGACGAAATAGAATTTGACAACGACCCAGACTCGCTTGAGAACGATGAGTTTGAGGACTCGGACAACTTAGAAGAGTTGGAATGAAACCGAGTTCCAATACTGCACAGACAGAAGGTTTTGTGCGTAATGATTATGCGAGGTGTTTAAAAACAGTGTCTATCGTGATTTAAATGTTAAGTCCAGATCAGATCAAAAAAGTGAAATGATTGATTATTTGATGCAAGAATTTGAGTATTGGTCAGTTTAGATATCACTTTGTGAGTAAACGTTTCAGAACCATTTTTTACGTTTAAAGTAAACGAATTGTGATATTGCTAAAATTGCGAGCGTGATAGCGGATATTTCCCAAGACCATTTGGCATTTGCCCAAGGATTAATTTCAAAGTTCTGACCAAAAAATCCAACAATTAAAGCTGGCAAGAGCAAGATGCTGGCGACAGCAGCAAATCGCATTTGAGCCGCAGTTTGTCGACGATTTTCGAGCGATTCAAGACGTTCATAAAGAAGGCGTACTTCTTGCTCAAGTCCATTTCGTTGGGCCTTGAGACTTCGCGTGCGCATAAGGAGGTCATCAACCCAAATTCTCTGGTCTTTTGAAAACGGGGAAGTGTCTCTATCTTCTATTCGGAATGGTGGACGTAGCAAAACTTTTTTGTCATAAATGGCTTTCAAAACATTTTGTGTCTCATTAATTGTTGGAGCGATCGATAAAATCTCGAATTTCAGCCGTCTTATTCGCCTGTAAGTATCTGAAGTGCTTCGGGACATGGATTGGTACTCATCATCGAACAATTGACTTTCAATTTGGGTTGTTTCTTTATGAGCCGAACGGTGAAGTCTTGTCAAGAGCGATTGAAGATCTTGAACGATTACTTGTGCGACCTGAACAAATACGTCACCAGGCTCATTAATCAGAACATTGCCTTCACGAGTGGTAACAGATTGTAAAGAACTCATTCGATTAAACAAGTCTTTTGATCGAATTTGCGAGTCAGAGTCTGGTCCCCAAAGAACTACCAAAGACATTTGCTCATGCATCACAAACTGAATATTGAAAAATTCACTTCGACCATCATCTATATCGGTAGGAGTGGCGAGTACCCCATAGATATACGAGTCATGAGATTCAATCTTTGGGAATGGTTCAGTAAAGCCGAGATCGTCACGACCAGACAGACCCCAGCGAGCAGTTGTGTGGACTTTACTATTCGCCAGCGATTGTTCAAATGTGGTCAAAGCATTGTTGAGCTCAGCATCGCTTGGGTGATCGAGAAATACGAACTTAAAATTTGGTTCAGTCAACATGATGAAGAGAGTTGCGTAATCTTTCACCTTGACTAGAGCCAAGAATTGTTGTTGCTTTCAGACTATGTTGTCCACCGTCGAAAAAAGCTGAACTGTGTCTCTGAAAATTGACACCTGAGTTAGTTAACGCCTGTTTAGCTCGATCGGGTGCGCCGGACAGGTTGAAGAGACGCACGGACTCATCAAAGCCTTCGGTCATCAGGTCGTGTCTCTCGATCAGTCGTCCGTATTGCCCAAGTTCCTCCATGCAGCGCGCAGCCATCTTTTGGTCACCCACACTTTCAAAGAGCAATCGTGATTTCCTTAGAGCTTCACTGGGATTGAGACGAGCCGACTCACCCAAAGTTGATGGCGCAAGATCGTCAACTGAAATCATTGCAAGAATTATTCCGTACCACATCGCAGATTTGGCTCGCTCAGTGGTCTTTTCGATCGGTGACTTTGAGTCAGCAAGACCAACCTCTGCCAGCGCCCGAATCGCCAGCCGTAGGTGATCGGTATGCGTATGGTCAGGTTCTTGCTGGGATCTTATTTTCGACCAGATTTGCCGAACAAGAGATTGAGTAACTGCAACTACTGAGTCTTCGTTAGCAGTTACTAAGCCAAGCCCGTTTGCTAATTTCATGAAATTCTCTGAATCAGAAAATCGCACAGGTTCAGTGTGTGTCGACTCTTTGGAGGTTTCAACTTTGGACGGCAATGAAGTTGTGACAGGTACTGGCTCGCTTGCAGCTTTAGGCAGTGAATCTGATCTAAGCCCGAGATCAGAACCCCCTGACATAGTTGCCTTGGGTTTTGATTTGGAGATGAAAACTTTGAGTTTTGTAGGTATGTCTTTCGTGAATTCTTGTAACTCACTCACAAATTTAGACAACGGTGCATCGCTTGAGCTGGTTGCAGAACCTATGCGAGTTGGTGCCTTTGATGGTTGTAGCGCAAAGTAAAAAGCAACTGGAAAAATCAGCAGCCACCAAGCACTCTGACCAACGTCGTGCATTCGTCGCGCACCATACGACAAAGTCGGAATGATGAGGAAAGGTGCTAATTGAGAGAAACTGGAATTTATCAAGATAACCGCAATGATCCAAGTCCAATAGTCGCGGCGTGTAGCAGAACCTTTGAAGTCAAAGTACCCCGTAAAGCCTCGAGTTAAAGCCCCGCGAGTATCACTTATCGAACTCACTATGAACCCTTTCCCGCACGATCGATGTAATCTTTTGCCGCTTCTATAGTACGAACTAGTCCAAGATTTCCCCCAACAGACTCGCAATTGGATGTGCCCGAACAGTCGACCTCGTTAGCGGATACCGCCGTAGCGATACCCACGAGATTGCCACTTTCGTCTACCATCGGGCCGCCAGAATTACCTCGGTTTAGAACAATGTCCACTTTGTAGTACTGTCCTCCTTCGTCATTGAGGTAGCCGGCAATCTGACCCCGAGTCAAAGTCACAGTTTCGCCACCGACGCCTGGGTAGCCGATAACACGCACTGCAGAGTCGATTGGCAGTATCCCATATCGTGGGGACATGATTGGGAGAGAATTTGGTACAGCACCGATTATGCGCAGTAAAGCCAAGTCGCGGACGGAATCCGCAGCCAAAATATCAGCCGGAAAAACTTGGGTCGGAGGTTGAGAGGGCGAAGTCGTAATTCCAATAAATAAATTTTGACATTCTGGTGGATCACCTGTGTTCGTACTAATTACATGCTCATTTGTGAGAATGTAAGTCCCATCGCCGATTATCACGCCGCTTCCACCAGAACATTCGTCGCCCGGACGACCCCGAGTTACATTCACCACAGCGCCTAGCAAACTTTCATTTTGGGTCAACGAGTTTGGATTGCTTGTGGAGGGGTAGGGAGCCAACGAAGATTGGGATGAGTTTGCTGTCGATGTTGACGGCGACAAAGGCAGGGATTGGAGTGTTGTCGGTGTTGACATCACATTTTTTTTCTCTGTTGGCGCGAGCATCAGTAAGGAGAAAATAACAGCAAGAGTATGTGTGGTGATAAGTAAAGGAAGGAAATTTCTGATATTGATATTGCCGAATGGTCGATCGCCCACTGCAATGACGAATACTCCTAGTGCAATACTTATCAGTGCAAGACCAGCGGTGAAATGAACTGTCCATAGGATTTCGATATTGACAGCAGACTCAATCCGGCTAGGAATGATCAGACGAATCAGTCCTCGACCACTCCAAACAATAATTGTCTGGATGAGTTTTATAACAGCAGCGAAAAGGAGCGATGTGGCAGCGATTCGTACGAATAGTTGGTTTGCTTTTATCACTCCAATAACTGTGAGAACTACTGAAATCCACAAACTGATGGTCACCAGAAGTGCACCGAAAAGTGCATCACCGGTCACTGTGACTCTTCCCTTCGCCTCGACTAGGTCAGCCACAACCCACGTTGATTGATGCATCACGAAGAGGAGTAGTGAAGAGATCAGAACCAACAACGAGATTCGACTCTTTAACCTCTCGCCAGAATTGTTTTCAACAAAGAGTCGAACTCCGATTAAATTAACCCCAGCAAACGCTAAAAACGCTCCAACTGTTGGCCCGATAAGGCTTCGAGAAATATCAATCCCAAGAATTGTCAGACCTGGGAGTAATCCACGGAGAAGTCCGAGAGCGAGCAATCCGAGACCTGCAAGCCAACCAATCAGCGCTGCACCAATCGCTAAGAGCGCACGTCCCAGCTTTGGAAAGCGCCAGTAAAAAGCTAGACCTATCGCAGACAGGCTTGCCGCAACACCTGTGAACACACGACCACCAGTCAAATTGACGAGGGTGAAGGTCGTCGATTGTTGATTTGGTAAGCGGATGATTAGCCAAGGCAAAAATGCACTAGCAACAACTGTGAGTGCGGTTAATGGTAGAAAAAAGTCTGTGAGTACGCGCCGACTTTTTAAACTGCCTGAACTAACTTTCGCTAAAGACAGTGACGAATCGTCAGAAGATGGAACTTCATCGAATTCACTCATGCGAATGGGTCTACAACAACATCGGACATAAAGCGGCTATCGATTAATGGTGAAGGCGCTGTTTCAGCAGCGCTGTCCAAGCTTGCCAGCGGGAGAGCAAGTGTCGCCAACAAGCCAAGTGGACCGAGTGTGACGCCTAGCAATGCTCCTAGAAATGTTGACTTATGCAAAAACCCTGCAGTAATTGCGGAGAAAATTGACCACTAAGTTAACCACACGAGAACCAAAAGCATTATCAAAGCAAAGCCGAGATCCTCCATTTTTAGCTCCGAAATCTTGGCGAGTCTTTGGGCGGTTCGGGTGGCTCATCAGTTGATCGACCGCCAATAAGAGAGTCAAGAGAGTGGCAGTAACCGACGTCAAGAGCCCATGTAACGAAGTGAAGTGGTTTGTCCGGGGAAATGGTGAAAGATCCAAGACGTGCATCACCTCGCCATTTAAATCTAAACTCAACATTTTCGACCCGGGGCTGTACACCAGGCGCGAATGCATTTGGATCAAAGTCAACAGGTCGTCTTGAATCCACTAAACCGAGTAGAAACTCTTCGGGTGAGAATTTGTCAAACGCGTGATGATCAGTATCGACATGATCAAGCTCCGAAAATAATGCACTGAGATGATGATCTGAAAACCATCGAGAGATACTTTCCAGTTCGCCTTCTGTGACGGAGGCTCGAAGTTCGTGATGAAGGAAGGACTCGGAGAGGTCACTTCTCGGGTTTAGAATTCGTTCAGACTTACGTCGCTCTGCTCGGCTGATTATTCGGAAAGGTCCGGTATCAGATTCTGGCTCGAGCCCACCTGGCGCGTACATGTTGTATTCGTCAGACCATCTGGCGCGTAGAGCGCGGAAAACATCCGAAAGGTAACCAATCCTCAAAATTCTCATCCACACTTCTCGGTCTATGGTGTTGATTTGATCCGGTTTAGAGTGAAAACGAGAAACAGCAAACTGGGGTGGATGTGGAATAAGAGGTAGGCGATCTGTCGTTTCTGTGATGTCGCTTAATCGACCGAAAGGCGCGTGAGCGATCTCGCGGATTGCTCGACTCCAATCTATAAGTTGTCTTTCGACTAATGTTAAGCGACTGTACTCGCGCACAGCATTCAGAGTTAGGCGAATTAATCTGTTTAGCTCAGTATCCGATTTTTTGCATGCAAAGTCAAACTTGCGAAGCTCAATTGCGCTTTTGATAATTTCCCGGCCCAATGTGGCGCTAGTCCCAAACAACCAAATAATGAAAAAAATCAAAGTAATGGGTAGACCGATCAAAGAGCCAATTCCGATGCGCGGGAGAGTAAATCCGGCAATTAAGGTAGCGCCAGTAAAAACTCCAGCTCCGGTAATTAAACGGCTTAAACTCTTGCGTTTTGGTGGCGCAATCGCAGATGCGTCCTCGTAAATCTTCTTGATTTCGTCAAACTTGTAATCAGCTTTTGCGTTTTCTATACCTTCATGTACGGCATGCGCAATCTCAAATAGCAGAGTGCCCGAAGATTCGATTTTGTTTTTTGAACGCCAAGCATCGAATCGAACGCGTAGCTCAGCAACTGACTCGACGGCTACTTCGGTGGGCGTGCTCGGGGAAACAGAGTCTTTTCGGTCCGCGATTCTTGTCTCTCGGCTCATCGAGCCGCGGATGCGCCCTTTGGAAGTCTCAGGTTTTGAAGAAGTGATACCAGAGTCGCCCGAGAAGATCGAGTCAAGCCGTGCCTCGCGGATTGCGGATTCGAATCGCTTGTGAATCTTAAAGTCAAGGGCATCAATTGACACAAATTCATCAGGAAAACCAAATCGACGTATTGTTTCTATGTTTATAACAAAGTCGGATACTGACGGCGCTGGTCCTAAAACGTTTGGACGACGGAAGACAGTTCGCACCCCGCTTTTTTGAAGACAGCTCACTCCATCCTCTTGTGACGACCCATCTAGCGCTGACATTGAGGCATTCAAAAGAAGACGCCATTGACTTGGTGTGGGAATTGGGCGACTCTCAATTCGTTCAAAATCTTCTATGTCTTTCAACTCAGATGAACGCTTGGCGATCTCTTCAAGAGAATGCTCCAAGCTCATAGGCGTTGACGCCCCTTTTATTCGAACCGTTGAATCATCGCCAAACAGAAGTTCTTGAAAAGCATCCAAAAAAGTTCTCGCACGCGATTCAATTCGTGATTTGACTGTTGTTTCTACCGCTTTGCCGAGATAATAACCGAAACCAGAAAAAAATTCTTTCAAAGACTGAATCAAACCAGCTTCGACAATCACTTTTTCATCAGGCTTGTCTACGGACACTTGGTAATAAAATTTTCCTAAACTAATCACTTCTTTGCTGAGGTCAGCTAACAACTTTGGATCATCATCTACCACGGAAATTCCAGATGTTTCGACAAGTGATGTGCCAGCACCTGGCCCAATAACACGACGGATACTCTTATCAAGTAAAAATCCCGCCGTTGCTGCTCTACCCATGGCACGAAGGAATCTCACCCGGCGAGTCATATCTAGCGATTGATCGTTGATGCCAGCAACGGGATTTTCTCTCTGCGAGAGAAGGCCACCACCAGCAACAACGGCCGTAAAAGCGAGTGTTGCAGCAGTGTGACTGCCGAGTGGTTGCCGTGGCAGGCGCTCGTCGACAAAGTTAGTCGGTTCATGAATGAAGTGGCTGCTGTAATTACGAGGGAGGTGTGCTGGGCCAAATTTGACAATTGGTTCGTAAACAGACAACGTGAAAAGTTTTGGCTGAAGTTCACCAGTCGTGGGGTATGCCTTTCGTAGACGATTTGCCAACGATTCTTCTATTCCCACGCGTTCTTGCGATGTCTGACCAATTGGCTTAGATCGGATCGAAACAATTGTTATATCGATCCACGGTAGGTAATTGAGAATGTGATCGAGTGGTCGCCAAACTGGATCACCGGCAAATGCGGCAACAAAATCTTCACCCGATTTGCCAACATCGAGTAAAAAAGTATTTACAAGAAGTCCTGCTTCCTGCCATTCGTCAATGCATTCGGCAATTTCATCCTGAGTGTCCGGGTCTATTGCGAGAATTAAGAGTCGTGACCGAGGATCATGAGACCTCAACATTTTCTAACTCCGAGGACGAGAAGAGATGCCTTCGGATTTCTTGCCGTATTCTGTAATTTTGTCTCTAACTACAGAGAACTCATCTACAAGGTAAACAGCGATTTCTTTGGTGACAGCGTCTTCCCATTCAACTACACCTTGAGCGTTGACGACTTCTTTGCCAGTGAAAGAGTCGCTAAGCAGAGCGCTGAATCTATCAATATTTGATTGCAAGATTGAAACACACTCGTTAATTCGATCTTCTGGTGAGAGAAGCCTCGCCACTTCTTCATTTCTTGCTGAGTCAACTGCAACTACTGAAGTTCGACCATTATCTATAAGGCTCTTCAACTCACCAACAACTTCAAATTGCGCAGATTGAATTAGATCGGGGCGCGTCACGCCCAGATTAAACAACTCACCGTAAGCGTCAAACGCTTTTTGCCGGATAGTTGGAATATCAGTAAACACGAGCGGCATTGACGCAAGAATGTTCGTAATCGTATTATCGGACCCGAGTGGCAAAAGGCCCGGTGAAGGAAACTTCAGTGGACCGGATTTGCTACTTATGGTGCTGCCTTCGCCGTTATCCAGACTTACAAATCCGACCAACCGACCGATTGCAAAACCTCGTATGAGAGCTCGAAGAACAACTTCGGGCACTGGGATGAATTCATCAAGAGTTCGTGCACGCTTGAACGCAAGCCAAGCACGAAGTAGGCGAGCGTCATTTCGAACTGGGGAGCCAAACTTTGCAATTGGAGAAGTAAATGATGAAACCATTCCTGGGTATAAAGCGGTACCGAGGAAGTTGGTTACTACAACGCCCTCAACGTCTCGGTCTCCGAAGTAGGAATTGACTGGTTGTTCTGGTGGGATTGCAAGTCGCGCCCTTATAAGTTGCTCGGCGGCATCTCTGGCTGGGTGGCCTATGGGGAATGGCAGGGGTTCTATTACTGGTTTCAACCGAAGTTGCGTTTCGCTTTTTTCGGGGTACTCAATATTGAAGTATGTCGTGTCAACTTCACAGAGCGGCTTGGCTTGGTCGAGAGCTAGTTCAAATTTCTGTTTAAATTTTCTGAGTCGATCATCAGAACCAGGGTCTGATAAGTACGCGTTTAGTCCAGTGGCCAAGTGGCGTGCGATTGCTCTTCCTTCGCGAGAAAGCCATTGGTCGACTCGTTTCTCAAGTGATTCGATATCGAGACCAATCTGAATTGAGATTGGTGCCGTCGCTGAAAATTCTATTTTGCGCCCTTCGGCGAGCCAAAGTAGTGGCACAATTCCAGACTCGCCAATAGAAGCGCCCATCAATTCAGTTCCGGCACAAACTCCACGCCTCACAGACTCGATTGCCGACTCTCCTGTAACGCGCGGTTCAGCAGAGTCAAGGAGATTTCTCAGGATTGTTGGCCACTCGTTGTGGTCTTCGAGCAAAAATTCTATATCTGATGGAGTAAACGAATTTGGAACAACATCACCGGTTGGCCATTTAGTAATTTCCGCAGCGTCATTTCCGTATACAGGTTGCGTCATTTTTGCAACGTCACTTGAAGCGCCACTAAGCGCAGAACGAAGTGGGTTGAGAACATTCAGGGCAATCTGGTCAAGGGTTTGGGCAATCTTGATCGAAGAGTCACGTTTAAATTCTTGTGCGCGACTATAACCAATGTTTAAAACAGCATCACGAACCGCAGACGACTCTTTTGCCACATTTCCTTCTCGAATTGAATCGAGCGCTGACCGTCTTCGATCTTTGAATTCGAGCACTTTAGACTCAGCGCTTCGAGAAGCATTTCTGAAGTCCGCAGCCGCTGCTTGCACTGCCTGTGCGATAGCGGGAATCAGGTCCGCCATCACAGGCAAACTGAGTTTTGTCAGGTAAGCATTCGCCTGAAAAATTATCTTTTCGGTTGTTCGTTGAGCCCATTCAGATTGGCGAGATGCAAATTCGCGATGAGCACTATTGAGAACTGAATCGGAGGTACGACGATCTTCGCCATCTATTAGTCGAATCCAGTCGGACTTAGAGAGGTTGCCGCTAGGCAGACTTTTATTTATTGCGGCACTGATATCGCCAGCGACTTTTTGAATTTCAGAGCGACCGCAGAGTGCATCAGAAATTTGCCCATCACTACCAGTGGTAAAATTAAAATCTTTATCAAACTTTTGAACCACACCGATTTCTCTCATAAATGGCTCTTGCTCGTGATCCGCAATGTTCAGGCGAATTACCTCATCAGCACCTTTGGCGCGTCCCGGTCCAAGTAACGATGCAGCAATTCGCAAAAATCCAGTTGAATGATGCTCATACAAGTCACGCATCAAATAAGCGCGCGCATAAGACTTAAATCTCGCTCGCCCGACCGCGAGTCCAGCTGAGCCAAACGATATGGCAACACCGTTGAATGTGCTCTTTGCAAATCCAGTTCCACCCATTGCGCCAAATCGAAGGGAGTTCCAATTACCTAGAACATGGTCTTGAATTTCTTTGCGGACTTTTGGCGTTGTAATCCAACCAGAGATTGACAGTGCAGTCGCGCGGTAAACAGTTTGCGCATCAACAAGATCCATTCCACTCAGGTTTTTACGTCCCAGCATCATCACTGAATGGGGTCCCCGGCGCAAAAGAGGGTTTAGAGGTGCGGGAAACAAACCAGATGCACCGGCACTCGTTGCGTAATAGGAATTCATCATTTCCGAGGTGAACATCAGACTGTTTGCGGCCATCGGAGCATCAGCACTAGCACCGAAAATGTCAGAAGAGTAAACTAAAAGAATCGGTTCGACTGTTTCATTGCCGAGTCTTCGTAGTACATCTATAACATCGAGCATGATCCCAGCTCCGGTTCCACCTGCAGACGAGCCGATTACAACGATTATCGGTGCCTGAACAGCAGCCGCATCAGGCGTTGGATGACCGAGTCTTGTGCTGACCGCATTTAGTTCTGCGCCACCAGAATTACAAGATGTGAGTGCTTGAGTCAACCTATCCTTCACCGACGCTGCGTTGAGAGTAAAGGTTCCTAGTGCCCGCCCGACTGCGCGATGTTTGCCGGCACCCTGTGTTAAGTCACCAGGTAATTCACGTGGATCGGGTCGCCAACCGGCCAGCTCTTTATAACCACCCCGCTCATTTTCGGGACGGTGTTTTGCCAGGAGGGAGAGTTCTAATTGGTCGAGGTTGGAGAAGCCGCCAGTGAGAGACAGAAAATCAGATGAGGGTAGAGGCGCGGCGTCGGCAAGATCAGTTTGAACACGTACTGTGTCGAGACCGATGAATTGCCATGCCGCAGGGATGTCCTCAATATTTCGTGAGCGAAGTCGTGCACGGACTTCATCACGGACGAATCGAACTGAAAGTACGCCCGACCCACCGCAACCGATCAGAATTATCGGTGAAAGCACTCTTTCCCCCTACTTTTGAATTTTCAAAACAATACCCAGAACGTTACACGCGCTAACTCGGTTTAACTAAATGGATCAATTTCGCGAGACTCTTTAGACGTCTCTGAGACAGACTTGACGCCTTCGCCACCTACTGTTGGTCCAGCTGGCTCAGAACCCCGTGTCTTGCCGACTAATTCAATTCCGTCATCTGCGCCGATGCTCGAAAGTCCGGCGCCGCGCAGCGAGCCTTCCAGATCGGGGGCAAAAGCGGCGGGGTCAACAGAATCGCGAGGCAAAATTACGGTCAATTGTCCATTTGATCCGCCGTCAAAGTCACTCAGCCATTGAAATACCCATGAGCCAAAAAGCTCGGGTCGAACGATTGCTTTGGAGTGTCCTTTGAGATTTAATTGGCCAGAATCGCCGAGAAGGCGAGAGTCAGATGAGCCGATGACCTCGACCGTAACTGGAACCTGCTTTGGCGAGAAAAGACTCTTGATTGCATCTTTGCGAGACACTGAATATCGCAATCCCGCAATGTCAATTGAATTCGAGGAAGATAGCGGTTTGTTCAAATTTCGATACTCGCTAAGTTTTTGTGCGACCGGTTTGCCTTCAGAATCAATAGAACCGTCTACTGAAACCGTTAATGGGAAAGAAGCTACGCGAGTCCAAACAGGCATCGCGCGCACACGCGCAAGTCTGGTGGCGGCCAATACAACTGCTGCGACCTGTGTCGCCAAAAACACGGCAATCATCGCAATGAGGATTTTCAACGATCGCCCTGTATCAAAAGGTCTTGTCATCATTACTTCAAGATCAAGAGGAACACTAAGAGTCTTTTGATTTCGACCTTCTAAGGTCAAATTAAGTCGGAACTTGAGATTGCCATTCGCGCTAAATGCAGGGTCAAATTCGGCAGCAAGTGTTGTAGTTTCACCTGCGTTTAAGGTCACTTGGGGCGTGCCAACTCTCAATGAAAAACTAGAGCCTGTGGAACCTTGAGGCGCATCTAGGACTTCAAAGTCAGTGCCGAGTCGAGCACTCCCTGAACCTTCTTCAGGGCCAGCGATTTGAATAGAAATTTTGCTGAAACCATCTGAATCAATATCTGATGCAGTGGCAACTTTGACAACTGGCATTCCGTCGCCCAAAAGAATTTTAACATCTCTGTAGCTATCTGCGAAGGCGATTTCTATTCCATCTAATCGAGCAACTGGGCGAATTCGAATCGAACCCAAAGGCCCGACATTTTTCAAAGTTGGCGCACTCAGAAGAATTTCAAAAATGCCTTGGTCGGCGTCGGAAACTATTACATTGGTGCTGACAGTCTCCGACCCAATGGTCATGGTTGCTTCTAGCGATGGTGGCGAATCAAATTCAGCAATTGATGAGGAACCACCCGGAATTTGAAGACCCTGAATACCTAACTCGGACACGCGAACAACTATTGGTTTTGGATTATCCCGATCTATTAGCAAAGGGTTTGATCCTTCGATGGTTGCAATTACATCTGAAAAAAATGAAGCCGAGATGAGTGCGTCACGCGCGGCGGGACCGCGAAATTGAACAACCCACTCACCATATGGCACAGCGGATGCCTGAACTTTGATACTGATCAGTGAAGTTAGTTGATAGAGCGGGGTTGATGAGACGGCACTTGAATTTGCACTGACCGCAATCCCATTCTTGAGGAACGGAGTCTTGGTACCGTCGGGCTCAATTACCTCGGCAGTATTTATTTCTGTAGTCGTATTTACGATCATTTTTACTCTGTCGAGAGGCGGTCGTGTAGAAAATCGGAATTCTGCGCACTCAATATTGGTCATCTCGTCTCTGCAGGCAGTCACTGGCTGCGCGTTTGGGGGGATTGGGCTTAAATCTCTAAATAATGCCTCGATGAGGGCATCGGCGCCCTCGACTTTGACAAATTGTCCATAGCCTGCGCGAGTTCCACAGTTAAACGCACCGGTGACTAATCCTTCCATGAGATTGAAGTCGGGTTGGAGACCTGTAGAGGTAGTCAAACCAAAGCCAATGGTGTAGATCTCCTGACTTCGCATCTGATCGGCGATGCCATTGTCTGGTTCGCACATGGCACTTGCCGCATCGAGTTCAACTGCATCACTATCTTCATTACCGAGAAAAAGCTCGCCGTCGCTTAACCAGACCAGCAACTTGCAGGTTTTTTCACCAGAAATCGTCTCGTGTTCTGTCAGCGCCCGAGATGCTTCTTCAAGACCGGTTTTGTAGTCTGTTTGAGATTCATTATCGCGATTAGCGAACGCCTCAATCTCTTGTTCGATTTCGGCATTGGAGTTCAGAGCCAAAGTATGCCAAATTCCTGAACTTGTATACCCGAGTCCGAAGCCGTCAAAGCGAACCTCGAGAACATAATCGTTTTCATTAATTGTCTTTAACTCGGTGTTGAGGCTTAAAGCCGCAACGGCCGCTTTGATTGCTTGGACGCGCCGATCAAGCGGATCGGTTTCTTGGAGGCTGCCTGATTGATCAATCAAAAAAAGTGCAGCCAGTCGTCCGTGTTTAGATACACAGTCACGAATTGGGCTACTAGGTCTAGAGGATTGGTTGTTGACTTTTGCATTGAGATGAGGGCTTGCAAATCCGATAATTATCAGGAGCGTCGCCAAGAACGCGAGAGTTCGTCTAGAGACCAGCGACATATGCCACCATCAAAACTTGCACTAATGCGATCAATGAACCGGCGCAATACAAAAATGTTGTAGCTTTCCCAAACCATCGTGTCGATGAGTACGAAGGTTGATTCATTCGGTTTTGATTTTGGGCACGACTTGTGAGCGTGGTCATGCATGAAAAGACGGCTAATCCAAAAGCAAAAACTGAATCTCCAATAACGACCGTCACGATGAATGCAAACATAGATAGAGCTGCAGCAGCGATTACAAGAACTTTGGGTGGACCGATCAGAGTGTATTTTTTTATCGAGTCGGTCGAGTCCGACTCACCAAGAATTGAATCAAGATGATCGAACTCGCTCATGGAGTTATAGTACCGTTTTGGTAACTTAGTACTCAAAAGTAGGGAGATTTGCTGATGTCGATGGATGGTTCATTTCGATTCGCCAATTATGGTTCTCGTGCCGTTGCTTACATCATTGATTTTTTAATCCTGTGGGGCGTTGCTTTGACCTCTCTAATTCTCGGTATTGCGATGTTGTTTAGCGAGGTATCAAGAGCAATCGGAATCATTTTGTTAATCGCTGGACTCATTTGGATACCAGCTGGTGCGATTTGGAATTACGTGATTAAGCAAGGCACGTCTGGACAAACTCTCGGTAAATCGCGGGTGGGCATAAAATTAGTCCGCGTAGATACAGGTCTACCGATTGGGGTGGGTCTTGCTTTCATTCGAGTGCTTGCTGGATGGATTTTTAATTCGTTCACGGGGGGCATTTTTCTAATTGTCGATTTACTTTTCCCGGCTTTTGACAAGCGACGACAGCGGATAATAGACAAGATGCTTAACACGGTGGTTATTGATGTCGAAGAAAAGTCAAGTGCTACGTCAGGCTCGACAAGGGCGGCAACTCTGCCACCACCGACAACAGACCCTTTTGCCTAGGGCTTTGGCGACGTCGATTCGCTAGTAGAGGACAAAATTGACATTTCGCCAATCACAATCACATTTTGAGCTTTGGTTGTGTATCCCGCTTGAAGCAGAGTTTTGAAGAGACCAATTGGGTTGTAAGAGGTTGCGATTATTAAAGTCCTCGGTTGGTTTTGAGTGAAAGATAAGTCAAAGTCTGTCGGTTTTTCAATAACGCAATCTGTTTGTACATTTGCTTTAACTTTATTCGCAGAGAGTCGTTTTTGAAGTGCCGACGCAAATGTCAAACTTTGATCACCGCACCTACCAACGACGAGTAATTCGCTTTCATTTCTTAACTCAGGGAGTACCAATTCGGCGAGCAAGTCGGGGTCGGCCGAAAGTCGTAATGCTGGGACACTGTCGCTAATCCTGCGCCACTCGGAGCCAACGAGTACCACGACTTTATCGGCTGAAGCAATACGGCTTAATGTTTCGTCAGTCAAGCCCGAATCAACAACTACTAAGTAATTACCTATTTCGTCAACCTCTTCGAAGTTGCCAAGTTCCCAAGAAATTTGAATTGAGATACCGGCATCTTGCAAGTCTGCTGTCGCAATTGCCAATGCTTGTCGGATGCCCGGTCGGTCACGTTTGCTCAATATTTTAATTACTGTGTCTTTTACATCGTCGTCTGGAATATCCCATATTTGACTTACCGATCCAAAGAGTCTGAGTTGGGTGGGATCAGACGTCTTCACCAATTTTTTGTGGAAAATTTTATCTTTAAGGTAGGTTCCTCTATCTCCTTCAGGCGAAAAGTAAACAGACCCTGAGGCGCCGTCATAATCGACATTTACTCCATTTTGAATATCTGTTGCACACATCATTGCTGAAGTACAGATGTTGAAGTCGCCGCTAGAAATTTCAACAACTTCGCGAGGATTGATTGCTTGATCATCTAGCCATGCGAGAGCGAGCAGTACTACAGAGTCATAGACTTCCGCAGAGAGAGCTAGTTCGTGGTCGCTCAAAGTTTCGTTGACCCGAGTCGAAAACTCTTCAGATATCGGAGTAGCGAGACTTACCACGGTTGCGATGCAAGCTGTAGTCTGCTCAGGATCGCATCGGATTTGGTCGTACCAATAAATCGCACCAATGATTGGAATTGAGGCGATAACTGACGAACCTGTAATTAAGACGAATCGCCATAACAAGCCGCGACGCCATAAGCGGCGCCACGGCCTTGTGATTTTGAACCACAGATAACTAGAACGGCTGACGATTTCTTCAGGGAATTCGTCAATTGACTCATCGCCGCCATCTTTCTTTAAAATTTGGTTTAGAAGATCGATTCGGGTCGCGCGTTCTGACTTTGCGCCACAGTCCGGACATTTCTCCTCGTCATGGCGCTGGAACATTCCACACACGACACAAAAATATGGCATGTGTTACTCGTTTTCGTAGAAGTACAACTCAAATTTGAGGTCATCTTTTGAAAATGAACCGTCCCCAAAGGGGCGAATCGGTATTTCGGCCGCGATAGGACAGACATTCGACCCGCTGCCACTTGTCTTCTTCGCAAGTAGCCCTAGATCTTGAAGAACTGTGCGAACTATGCCCTGCATATTTCTTGCACGATTGGCACCGTCTCGCGCAACTTCGGAATCACGGTTGTAGCCACCAAACAGAATTGCAAATCCCACCTGTCGCCTTTGGTCAATCGGTTTTTCCAACTCGTCAGCAATCAATTTTGCGGTGCCGAATCCAAAGTCGGTTGAGCCCACTTTGTGATCCTCAGCTTTCCCAGATTCGTCCTCAAGCCATTTTTTCAATCTGTCGCGATCAAAGTTTGTGCCATTTGGTATTTTGAATAGGGCAGTTTCTTTAGGGTTGACTGCGATACCTTTTAAAGTCCGGCAGTTTGTTATTGAGATTGCGAGAGAAGCCTGCGCATTATAAGAATTTTCACTTTCCGCACTTCGCACAGATCCTTGTTTGATGTTTAACGTAAGACTCGAACTATCTGAACTTTCTGGATTGAATCTAATCTGAAAAGTCTTCTGTGCATCCGAATCTGATCTGTCGAGAAATCGAACCGACCATTCGTCATTGGGTTCGAGCGTTAGGTCAGTCTCGGTAAAACTATTTGTAAAGACTGGCTCAGAGAATGTGACCCAGATGTCAAATCTTTCGTCGATTTGCGCAGTCTGCACCACACTTGGTCCGTCTTCGGATTCGCTGAATTCAATGGTTACATCAAACTTGTCATCTGGATTACCTGCGAGGATTTTTGACGGTTTATCGCTGGCAACGAGAAAAACTATCGCAAGAGCAAGAAGGAGGTCAGCAAAGAGCCAGCCTGAAAGACCAACAATCGAGCTTTTAACATCGTCGGGGTTTGAGTAGTCCCGTCGGCGTCGTCGTGAAGCCAGGCTCACCGAATGCCCGAAGCAGATCGAAGTGACTCCGCCACCTGTTCTGCCGCCGTTGACGCCGATTGAAGACGCAATCCAACTGCTTCAGTTTCACTTACTATTTCTCGCAAAGCGTATTCAAGCTTTTCGGTTTGTGATTCAAGTCGTCGATCAAGATTGGTTCCCAGCTCATCGAGTCGTGACGTGATTACACCAAGCGATTCGCCAAGTTCGCGTTGCAGATTTCGAACCATGTCACCCATTGATTTGTGCGCATCAACGGCGACTCCAAGAGACGAAACAATTGTGTCGAGACGACGTGCCGACGGCTCTAGCTCCCGAGTTGAGAGATCTGCAAATCGTGAAAGTGTTGCATCTGCTGAAGATGACAACCTTGCCATGTCATCAGCGACGTCGCGAATGCCGGTGGTTGCAAGCCTAAGTTTGTTTACAGCTTCGCCGAGGCTTCCTGTGATTGCAGTCGGCGTAATTTGTCTGAATCCATGTAGAAACAAACCAACGTCCACCAGGACTTCACGAAAAATGAGATCATTCTTGCGATCTTTATCTTCTGCTTCAAATTTGGCTCGCTGCCTTAAAAACCATTCGGCAAGAGTTGCGAAAATTAGGGCCAGAATAATCAATGAATCCAATAAAGCGACACGCTCCAGCGTCAGCCCGACCCGATTTTCGTCGCTCCAAATCTGAAGAAAAGTTTCTGGTTCAAGAGTTTCATCGCGTGAGTTTAAGTAAAAGGTGTAAGCATTGGAAGCTTTTTCTAATGCATACCAAGTGACGAGTACAGGTAGAAATAGCACAGTATTTCGAATCAAAACTACGACATCACCAATTTTTGACCATGCAGTACGGATCTCGCTGTAAAGCGGCGGTTGCATTATGTCTTCGAGAGTGAAGGCTGCCCAATTCTCGAGTTGACTGTCCTCTCTTATGTCTGCTTCAAGACGGTTTAGAATTTCCTTATTCTCGGGTTGTGCTGAGTCGATCCATTTGCGCAATTTGTCGGCGACTTCCAATCTCTCAGTCTCGCTAACTCTTGAGTATTCAGAGACTTCAACGCCATCATCATCTATATCTGTCACCTGAGGAACTCCTTTTACATTATTTCCTAGAGGAATGTACCACTCGCGGGTGTGTTCGAACGAGAGTGCCTTCAATTTCAGCACATAGCGACACCTGAACAGTTATGTCACGCATTTCGCTCTGAGGCGGTAGGTGCAGATTGACGCCACGACGTCGAGGAACTCGAACTTCGCGACGGAAACCCACCCTGCGACCGCCTCTTGAGAAGTTGCCGTCTAACTTTGCTCCGCGAATGAACCGAAGATCGACTGCTGAGATCAAGTTATTTTCCGGCCAACGCCACCCGAGATAAGAAGGTGATTTTGGGTCGGTCTCATTGATGATCAGTTTGATGTTCATAAAGGGCAACTGTTCGGCAAGGGCAACTCTAAGACAACTCTGTTCAATAGAACTATTTCGCCATGGAATTCTGCCATCAAGCAGTCTCTCTGCGACAAGACTTGAACCACCCCGGGTATGAGCAGAGCGCATGGCGTCGTCAATATCTCTTTTATGTAGGTGATCTAAGACAGGTATTCCGATTTGGACATCACAGAGTAGACAGCGGTGACGCGCTGACTCATTGACAGTGTTGCACCACTTGCAAGTAACTTTCTCATCTGGTTTCTTAATCACACCGACTTAGCAATTCCTTTCAAAATTATTTCCATGTCTGCTTCCATACAGCCCTCACCAGCGCGTGATGGCAACCAATTAGTATTGTCCCAGCGTTCGCCGATCTCATTCCAGGGCTCTGCGTCAGGTGCAAAAATTATCAGTCTCCGAGCTTGTGAATTCATTATTCCTGGGTCTGGAGTTATTCCCCAAAATTTTTTCATCTCAACTAGGTTTCGCGGTGGCGCGATGTGGTCTTGAAACAAGTCGGCTGGGTAGTCGTAACTACCCAGCGGGTGAGCGCTTGCGTCCGTGAGCAAGAGAATGACGTGTCGACTTCTGAGGACATTTCGCCAAGGTGATCTCATTGCCAGCCAGAGTGCTTCGAGTCCCGACTCTGGTTCAGAACCACCACCTGATGCTTTAAGACCATCTACAAATTCGCTAAGTGCCGATTCTTGGCGAGGAAGTTCAAAGAAGTGACTCGCTTGTAGTGCGCGGTCGCCCTCTGCGCCAAGGTCCTGAAATGTGATCACTCGCACCCAGAGATCCTGTAGACCTTTTCCCTCGGCAACCATAGTTTTTCGAAGTCGATCAGAAAAACCCTTAACCATTTCTTTGACTTCAGCGATGATAAATCCCATGCTGCCAGTTATGTCAATAACAAAAACAAGATCAATTGCGTATTTGCTAGTGACCTCGGTGCTCACGCGACTCGCCCCAAATTCGTGCCGCAAGCCGAGAGTAGTTCGGAAATGTTGGGACGTTCTAACGGATTGAGTTGTAAACATTGGCTTAATCGATACTCGAGGAGAGGTTTACCAGTGCCCAAGGATTCGTAGTCAACTTTGTCGCCGGCAAGAGCGTGGAGACCTGGCGCTGGCAGCGATGCGCCTGACCAACGAGGTCTGCGTCCGCCCGTCGAGAACGTTTCGTGTATGACGAGCGATAAGGAAAATATGTCTGAGTGTGTTCCTAATCCGAGCAAAATGGGTGATGAGCCAAATCCTTTGTACACGAGCACCTCTGGACTGTAGTAGTCCTCGGTCCCTCCGAGCACAGTCGGTGGTGGTGGGTCAAGTGCACGATAAGAGTCATCAAAGTCGATCAGGCGCGCCAAAGATCCACTCGGGGATTCTATTAAATGAATATTTTCGCACTTTACATCAGCATGCACGATGTCGTTCAGGTGCAATTCTCGTAATGCGAGAAGAATGCTTCGGATAACGAGCACTCTTTGTTTGGCACTAAAACTTCTTATCGCTTTAGCATCTAGCGGAGCGAGGTCAGAGATAAATGGATAGATTTTAAAAAAACTTGATTCATGCCAGAATGCGTCAATCGCTTGGACAAGAGATCCATTTCCTTCTCTTTCGATCTTGAGGGACTTAGAAATTGATTGATGATGCTCAAGAAATGCATTGCATTTTGCAATTTGAGATTCATATGCAAAACGATCGATAGCACGCTCAATTTCGCTGGGCATTTTTGGCGATGGAAACTTTTTGAGAAATCTGATTTCTCCGTCGCGCGTATCTGTGCACATCCAACACTCAGCCTTACCTCCCGTTATACGACGCTCAAGTTTGTAGGGGCCAACACTGCTACGACGTTTTTCACTTGAATCTTCACGAGACGGTTTAACTTTGATTACCGCAGCATCTTCGACGGGCCTCGGGCCGGGGGTTTGACCCTCTACAAAGTCAGACAGAAGTGACCCCTGAAAGACGAAGATAAGACGTCCGCTCTATTGCCCATAATCTTTCAATTTCAGCGTTGCGACCTGGGTCATCAACTGCCATTGAGCTTAAGCATGAATACCTTTTCCGAAGTAAATCGAGACGGGGTGAGAACAGGTTTTTCAATTCAGTATCGTCTGCGAAACCCTTTGTTAATAGAACTGCGCTGACATCATCTGCGGCGTAATTGTTGCAAAATTTTGCAAAATGCTCTGCAACGCCCATTTTTGAGTCGATTAAGGATTCAATAAGTCCCAGCTCAAGAAAACCCGGTGTAGGTAGGTATCCGAACACTCCGTCGGTGGCGAGCAAGAGTAAGAAGGGACCTTTGACGTTTGTTGAAAATTCGTCAAGGTAGAAGTCTGTCGAGATATTAACGACGTTTTCTATAGGCGGGTCGCTGCGCAATTGCTCGAGCGGATCATCAGTTTGCACATGATCGCGCGTCATTAAACCAAGGCCATCGTCGGGCGTTATTAGAAAGGCACGCGAATCGCCTGCCCACCAAGTTTCTATTTTGGTGCCAGAAGGTGAGTCCACATCGTGTACTTGCGAGACCACAAGAGTCGTCGGGAGTCGCTTGGTCATTGTGCCACGAATTCGTGACTTTTCGCCCAGTTTTAGATATGACTCAGCACGCCTTAATTCTTCTTTGATTGCTCTCTCGAGACCATCGCACGTGATTGCATTTTCCGCTGTTACGGTACGTTCAACTTTAAGGCGAACAATGCGGGATGCGAGAAGTGCTTCGCTCGCAGAGATAGATTGCCCGCGAAATTTGAAATCTGCAAGACCAGCGCCAGCGCCGCCCATACCGTCAAGAACTCCGATCGTGGTTGGCCTGCGAGTAGTACTTAGGGGTGTTATAAAAATTGGAGGGGCATCTTCGCACGCTCCAGCAATTTTCGGGCAGAGAATTCCATGAACGTTGAAGCTGTCTTTCTTTTTAAATTTCCATATTCGTGTTGTTACGTTTTTTATTTGAGGTTGGAGTGCATGTGAGTCAAAATTGCTTGATCGTGAACTCGGTAATAAAATATCGTCGTCGCCGACTCCAAATGTGAGCCAATTTGGGGTTGTGTGGGTCTCGGGGATTGTTTCTTCTAGCTCTAAATTTGCCGGGGCGTCTTGGTCAAAAATTTTTGGCTCGGGGGCATCTTGGTCAAAAATTTTTGGCTCGTTAGTAGGTAAGACAGTCCGAAATCGCTCGTCTCGTAAATTATCTCTATCAAACGAGTGACCAAATGGCGGTGCTGATCTGCGAGGGAATCGGGGAAAGTCTCTCGAGTTGTCTCGTGACATGTAATTAGTATTCCATATCAGAACGCCGATGGTGTTTTGGGGCGAGAAAAGGTACGGTATTGAAATGATATGTATTGAGTGTAAAAAAGCAATTTCTGGGCGTTATGTGCGAAATCGCTTTTGGAAAACATATCTATGTGAGGAATGTGTTGATGGCCAAGTATGTGTCTGGTGCAATCAATTTGGAGGTTGCGAAGAGTTTGAAGGTCTGGATGTCTGTGGAGATTGTCGTGTTCATATTATTGATACGGAAGATGAAGTCGCTGTCCTAAAGTCCGAGGCACTTAGTTTGATTTCCAAACACATCGGACCCAATAACCTAGACAAAATTCCTGTCCTACTTAAAAAAGATGCAGACTTTGGTGAGCGCCCATCATTACTAGGTGCTGCTGCAAGTCGTGAAGATTTGACTTTGCTATTTTTAGAGTCCGGAATCCCTGATTCTTTCGCGTTAGCGGTTCTTTGCCACGAATTTGGTCATGCGATGCTCTTTCGCGACCACCAGACTTTAGAAATGCGAGCAACGGGCGGGCGACACGAACTAGTCATTGAGGAAGGGTTTTGTGAGGTGCTTGGTGCCTTAGCTCTTCAGAGTCGCAAAGATCCCGTTGCGCGGTGGCAGTCATTCCTCATGCCGGCAAATCCAGATCCAATTTACGGAGAGGGTTTTCGATTGATGTGGAGAGCCGCACAGGAGGCGGGGAGCGTTGCAGCGCTTTTGGAATTGGTATCAGGTGATCCTGTCTCTTTCCGGGGACCGCGAATAGATGTTGTAGTTGATAGCGAAATTGACGATGCTGAACTAGTAGCGATCGCCGACGCAGGTCGCGGCGATCCAACTAAAGGACCTCTGCGTGGCTCGGCTCTTCTGGCCGACGAAGCACCCAAAGATGCTCCTCGGGGTCCTCGACTTCGCGGTACAGCAATGTCAGTAGCTCGGGAACACGAGCGAGAGGAAGTTGAGAGCAAAAAAAGAGGGCTGCGGGGCACGGGATTGGCAATTGCGCGGATCAAAGAAGTCGAGGACAAGTCTCGAGTTAAATCACCGGGTTCTTTAAAGGAATCAAAACTCAACACTGGCTCAAGGTTGCGCGGTCAAGGACTTAAATGAATCAATTGCAGACTCTGAAAGTTGCCTTTGACATTGTTTTTTGTATAGACGTCACTGGAAGTATGACTCCGGTGCTAGATCTCGTGAAAGAAAAGGTTCGTAAGTTCCCACATGATCTCAAAGATCGGCTTGGAAAGAAAGACATAGTCATCAATACTTTGCGCATTCGTACGGTCGCGTTTCGTGACTTCGCCAATGATGCTGATGGGATCCAAGCATCAGATTTTTTTACCGTAGAACCAAGTACCGATCTCGCAAAGTTCGAGTCGTTCGTTAACGGTCTGTCTGCGAGCGGTGGCGGCGATGAGCCCGAATCGGCTTTGGAGGCGCTCGGTGTTGCTCAAATGTCTAACTGGACTCACGAGGGTGACCGGCAGCGACATGTGATTGTGATGTTTACTGATGCGAGTGCGCACAAACTAGAGTCACGCGTGGGTGAGGTGCCTGGCGCATTTAAAGATCAGGTACCTGCAAGTCTTGACGAATTGACTGACCGTTGGGATGGCAATCAAACTGTTCGACTTAGGAAAGCCGCGCGGCGACTGATTGTTTTTGGACCCGATG
>SXGQ01474692.1_pt1 | contig 23550 bp, 22 predicted proteins | sample 3178371 | NCBI WGS metagenome assembly SXGQ01 (sample SAMN11356859, study PRJNA531348) | freshwater metagenome | isolation source: freshwater sample F1-20 | place: China: Fuxian Lake, Yuxi | collected 2017-12-25 | reverse complement strand
TAAAAAAACTAACAGCATAAAAAAAGCAGAAAAAATTCGAGATATCAACATTTATAATTGCTCACTCGTTTTTCCATAGCGTCGCTCTCTTCTTTGAAATTCTAAAAGCGCTTCTATAAAAGCTTTTTTGTTAAAATCAGGCCACAAAGTTTCTGTAAAATAAAGCTCAGTATATGCAAACTGCCAAATAAGGAAATTACTAATACGTTTTTCCCCACCGGTTCTAATTAAAAGATCAGGATCTGGAGCAAAATTAAGGGAGAGATTTTGAGCCAGACTCTTTTCAGTAAAGCTTTTATTCGAATGATATTTCTTTTGATTCGCTTTCACAGCGTTCAAAATATCCCACTTCCCCCCATAATTCATTGCGATACTTAAGGTAAGCCCAGTATTTTTCTTAGTCATTTTTTCAAGATTATTTACTTTATCAATCAACTTTTTGGTAAGCACTTTTCGATCGCCAATGAGTTTAAAACGAATATTATGTTTATTGAGAGCTGGCGATTCCTTCTTCATTGCATCCCAAAATAAAGACATTAAGAAATTCACTTCTTTTTGAGGCCTTAACCAATTTTCAGTACTAAAAGCAAATAATGTAAGAAAAGGAATATTTAATTCATTACATTGAGAAATAACTGTTCTGACAGATTCTAAACCTTTTCTATGACCAGAAATACGGGGCATAAGACGTTTTTTAGCCCACCTACCATTACCATCCATAATGATGGCAATATGTTTCGGTCTGACTGATAATTTTTCTTTCGCATTGAATGGAAGAAAAAAATTAAACACTAAATAGCGAGTAATTCAGATTCTTTTGATTGCAGCAGTTTATCAATTTCAGCTATAAACTTATCTGTGGTTTTTTGAACCTCTTCTTGTGATCTTCTCTCGTCATCTTCACTAATTGCTTTTTCTTTGATTAATTTTTTTAGTGAATCATTAGCATCACGTCTGATATTGCGAATCGCTACTTTTGATGACTCAGCTTCTGTGCGAACAACTTTAATAAGATCTTTTCTTCGCTCTTCGGTTAATGATGGCATAGGGACGCGAATGAGATCACCAGATGTTGCAGGATTTAAACCAAGATCGCTATCACGAATAGCCTTCTCAACTTTAGCAACCATACTTTTCTCATAAGGCTGAATATTGATCGTTTTTGCATCACCTAAATTAACGCCTGCAACTTGGTTAATTGGAACCATTGATCCGTAATAATCAATCATTATATGATCTAGAAGTCCTGTATGTGCTCTTCCTGTTCTAATTTTTGCAAGATCAGACCTAAAAGAGTCTAGCGATTTTTGCATTTTTTCAGTGACATTTATTCTGATGGCTTCAGTCATTGGAATTCCTATAAATCAATGTATGTTGGGCATAACCAAGGTGCCTTCATTTTGCCCCAGTAAAATATTTTTAAGTGCATCGGATTTAAATATATTAAATACTGCAATAGGTAATTGTTGATCTCGACAGAGGGTCAGTGCAGTAGCATCCATTACTTTCAAATTTTTTTGAATGGCCTCGTCAAAACTAACCACTTCATAGCGTTTTGCTTTTGGATTTTTTTTAGGGTCTTCTGAATAAACACCATCTACTTTTGTAGCTTTAATCATAATATCTGCATTCATTTCAACCCCTCGGAGTGCTGCAGCTGTATCCGTTGTAAAAAATGGATTACCAGTCCCAGCAGCGAATATTACTACCTTACCTTCCTCTAGATATCGCATCGCCTTAGCACGAATATAAGGCTCAACAACTTGCTCTATATTAAGGGCAGACTGAACACGGGCTATTATCCCTGCATGTTTCATCGCGTCTTGAAGTGCTAACGCATTCATGACAGTCGCCATCATACCCATATAATCAGCGGTTGCTCGGTCCATCCCCGCAGCACCAAGGGCAACGCCACGAAATATATTTCCACCACCTATTACAATCCCCATTTGAACTTTTAATTCGAGTGCTTCTTTAATTTCACGAACAATATTTGAGATCGTCAGTTGATTGATGCCAAATGGGTCATCACCCATCAGGGCTTCCCCAGATATTTTTAGTAACACTCTTTTGTATACGGATTGGGTCATAATTTTTATTAAAGTTTAACGTATTTTTAAATGGAGAAGGCATAAAAAAAGGATTGTATGATTCATACAATCCTTTCAATAAACTTACTTAATTATATCTTTGCTGCAGCGGCAACCTCAGCAGCGTAATCTACAACCACTTTTTCTATGCCCTCACCTACAGAATAAATATTAAATGCATTGATATTTGCATGATTTGCTTTTAATAACTGCTCAATACTTACCTTATCATCCTTGACGAAGGGTTGATTTAACAAGGTCACTTCTTTAAGAAATTTTTGAACAGTACCTTCTGCAATTTTCTCTAACATAGCTTCAGGCTTACCTGCCTCTTTTGCTTTTTCCATCGCAACGCGTTTCTCAATCTGAATCAATTGAGCATCAATGCCTGATGCATCAAGAGCCTTTGGTTTATTGGCTGCAATATGCATAGCTAAATCTTTACCTAAGGTTTCATCACCACCTTGAAGATCTAATAGCACCCCAATTCTTCCGCCATGAACATAACTTACTATTCGGCCAGCGGTTTGATATCGAACGAATCGACGTGGTGTAATATTTTCTCCGATTTTTCCCACAAGTTGAGCTCTAATCTCTTCCGCAGTGCCTGAAGCCATTGAGAGATTTTTTAAAGCCTCAATATTAGAGGGATTTTTTTCATTAATTACGGTTGCAAGATCATGAACATAGCTTAAAAAATCTTCATTTTTGGCACAAAAATCTGTCTCAGAATTAACCTCAAGTAGGGTCCCTGTTTTGCCATCTTTTGCGACGAAAGCGACCACAATACCCTCAGCGGCTATTCTTCCTGCTGCTTTACTTGCCTTATTGCCAAAACGGACTCTTAAAATTTCTTCAGCACGCGAAGGATCACCGCCTGCCTCAGTTAAAGCTTTTTTACAATCCATCATAGGTGCATCTGTGCGCTCACGAAGGTCTTTGACCATACTTGCGGTTATTTCTGTCACTTTAATACTCCTTAAAATCTTGATAAATTAACTTAAACGATTAAAAAAGGGGCATAGCGCCCCTTTTAAAAAAATTACTCAAAAATTATTCAGTCGCTGCCTCAGTTACCTCGACAAACTCCTCTTCTTGGGATACTGACTTAGCAAGTTCATTCAATGCTTGGCTTTTACCTTCTAAAACTGCATCAGCCATACCTCGTGCATACAATCTAATCGCTCGACTTGAGTCATCATTACCTGGAATAACATAGGAAATATCGTCAGGTGAATTATTGGTATCAACCACACCAACAATCGGTATACCAAGCTTATTCGCTTCAACCACAGCCCCACTTTCATAACCTACGTCAATGATGAAAATTGCATCAGGAAGCGCTGTCATATCTTTAATACCCCCGATAGAGCGTTGTAATTTTTCATAGTCACGTTTATAGCCCAAAGCTTCTTTTTTATTAAATTTTTCTAGGCTCCCGTCTTGAAGCATGGCTTCATAATCATTTAGACGCTTAATAGACTGTCTCATTGTTTTGAAATTTGTAAGCATACCCCCTAGCCAACGGTGATTCACATACGACACACCCGCACGAGACGCTTCTTCTTTAAGAATTTCTCGAGCTTGTCTTTTTGTGCCTACAAAAAGAATACGGCCTTTATTAGCAGCAAGTTTTCGAATGTAATTCAAAGACTCTTGAAACATTGGCAAAGTTTTTTCTAGATTAACAATATGAATTTTATTTCTATCCCCAAAAATGTATGGTGCCATTCTTGGATTCCAGTAACGGGTTTGATGGCCGAAATGGACCCCCGCTTCTAGCATTTGACGCATAGTAACTGACATAATTGACTCCGTTGTTATGGGTTAAAAAAACATCACCTAATTCCATCTAATTTAATAGACACCCTAACGTTAGGTAATGCAAAATTTTTTCCTCAAGAACCTTGAAGAAGCGCGCTATAATAGCACAAAAGTTAAGCTTAAAAGCAATATCAACCTAGTCATCATGACAATACACATCAAAAATTCCCAAGAAATAGACAAAATGCGTATTGCAGGCACATTAGCGTCACAAGTCCTTGATTTTATTACACCTTTCGTAGAACCAGGAATTAGTACTGAAGAAATCGACAGGCTTTGTCATGATTACATGGTTAATATACAAAAAACGATTCCTGCCCCATTAAATTATGCTCCAGATGGACACACCCCCTACCCTAAATCAATTTGTACTTCCGTTAACCATCAAATTTGTCATGGTGTCCCAGGCCCAAAAGTGCTCAAAGATGGCGATATTGTAAATATTGATATTACCGTGATTAAAGAGGGCTTTCATGGCGATACAAGTCGTATGTTTCTTATAGGAAATCCTTCCATACAGGCCAAACGGTTATGCTCACTGACTTATGAAGCGATGTGGTTAGGAATTCAGAAAGTAAAACCAGGCACTCAATTAGGGGATATTGGATTTACTATTCAAAATTTTGCAGAAGAACATGGCTTTAGTGTGGTGAGAGAATTTTGTGGTCACGGCATTGGAAAACGATTTCATGAAGAACCACAAATCCTTCATTATGGCAAACCAGGAACAGGACTAAGTTTAGAAGCGGGGATGATTTTTACTATTGAACCCATGATCAATGCGGGCAAAAGAGATATCAAACAAATGCCAGATGGATGGACCATTGTGACTAAAGATCGAAGCCTTTCAGCTCAATGGGAACACACTGTTCTTGTCACACAAAGTGGTTATGAAGTCCTCACAGTCTCAGAAAAAACACCTTCCCCTCCAATGTTTGTAAATTAAATCTTGATTCAAAAAGAAATACTGCAATCCAAAAAAGAATTAGCCTTTACTGAGTCAGTACTCATTGAAGAATTCTTAAAAAAAGGGATAGCCAATCTTATCTTCAAAAGCGATCAAAACTGATGGATACGATACTAAGCAAGCTTTGGCAAAATCTTGAATTTAAAAATACAGCCGCACTTATTGCCTGCGGAGGTTATGGAAGGCAAGAGTTATTTCCTTTCTCAGATATTGATTTACTCATTCTGATTCCCAAAAAAATTAACGAAACACTCAGTCAAAAAATTGAACAATTCATCACTATAGTGTGGGATCTTGGATTAAGAATTGGACATAGCGTCCGCAATCTTCAAGAATCAAAAAAGGAGATTAAAAAAGATATTACGATACATACAAATCTTCTTGAGAGCAGGTATCTCAATGGTGATAAAAGTCTTTATAAAGAATTAAAAAAAATAATTCATGAAAGTATCCAGCCAATTCATTTCTACACACATAAAATAAAAGAACAAGATCTCAGACACCAAAAATTTAATCAATCTGCATACCAATTAGAACCTAACATTAAAGAAAGTCCTGGGGGCTTAAGGGATTTACAAATGATTCAGTGGATTGGTAAAAGCTACATTGTAAAATTTAGCACGCAAACTCTGATACAAAAAAAATATCTCAGTACAGAAAACGCTCAAAAGCTAATGACGACTGATCTTTTTTTTAAAGGCTTAAGAATTCTCCTCCACATCATAGCTAAACAAAATGAGGATAGACTTCTTTTTGATTACCAAAATGAATTAGCCCTCTTATTAAAGTACAAAAAAATAAGGTATAAAAAAAGAAGTGAATTATTAATGAGGGATGTATATGAAGCTATCAATTACACCACCTTCATTAATGAAATCATCTTAAAAAAACTTGACCCAAATCAAGCAATCAAGTTAAGTGAGATTCCAGAAAGTCATTTTTTGATCGGTCAAAATGATTATTTGGAAATTAAACCAAAGTTTCAAAAAATTAATATCCAGCCCTATCTGTTTGAGATTTTTCTCATCTTTCAAAAATATAAACACCTAAAATCCCTAGGCCCAAACCTAATGACAAAACTAAGCGCTGCTGCAGAAAAAATAAATCTCATATTCAGAAAAGATAAAGAACAGCAGGACAAATTTTTATCCATTTTAAAATCAAATAACAAAGTTAATCGCTCACTTAGGATCATGAATAAGTGTAATTTAATTGGTGCATATATTCCTGCATTTGGGAGCATTGTGAGTCAAATGCAACATGATCTATTTCATATTTATACAGTCGATGAACACATACTCAATGTGATTAGAAATTTACGAAGATTTGCTAAAGAGGAACTCAAACATGAATTTCCTGACTGCTATGATTTATTTAAGAATTATCGTGATAAATACGTACTCTACCTAGCAGCCCTATTTCACGACATTGCCAAAGGTCGGGGAGGAGATCATTCTGAATTGGGCACTAAAGATGCTGATGAATTTTCTAAGCTCAACCATCTACCAAGTCATGATCGAGAGCTTATTAATTGGCTAGTTAAATCGCATCTGACGATGTCTCACACCGCCCAAAAGTTAGACCTATCCGATCCTAGAGTGATTGAGGAATTTGCCGAAAAAGTGAGCAATAAAGAAAGATTAACATCACTCTATCTCCTCACAGTTGCAGATATAAGAGCGACAAGCCCTCATGTTTGGAATCAATGGAAGGCAACACTACTTAAAAATTTATTTAAATACACGTTAAATTATTTAGAGCAAGACAAACTATCCTTAGAGGATTTAATCACCCAAAGAAAAGAAAAAGCTGCCTTAATATTAAATACCTACAATATTAAAAAGAGTCATTACAAATCACTATGGGGAAATTTTGGTAAGAATTATTTTTATAGGTATATGGAAGAAGAAATTGCATGGCAGACAAGACTATTATTCAGTCATCTCACAACAAATAAACCTATTATTCGGGTAAGGCACCGACCCAACGGTGAGGGAATAGAAGTCCTTATTTACCAAAAAAATTCAGCACTCATTTTTAATAAAACCTGTCACTTCTTCGATGAGATAGGTTATAGCATTGCAGCAGCAAAAATTTTTACCACAGATCATGATTATGCGCTTAACCTATTTGATATTATTGATGCCAATCCAAAATCTATCAGTTATGAAGGGTTGTTTAAGTTTATAGAAAAAGAATTAACCTTGCGACTCGATGGGAGCAAAAAGAGCCCTCCACAAACCCTCTCAGAAAGAAGTCGTCAAGCGATCCACCACACGCTTGATACAAAAATTTCGATCTTAAAAATGGACAAATCTCCTATTTACCAACTCGAGGTCATTACGGATGACAGAAGAGGCTTACTAAGTCTTATCTCAGATGAATTATCAAAAGAAGCAATATCTATTCAGCATGCAAAAATAAATACACTCGGATCACGCGCTGAAGATACATTCTTAATTAAATATGAAAAAAATAAAAAAATTAATGAAAAAATACTAAGTGATCTTCAAAGAAAATTAAAGCTAGCAATAGAATGATCCCTCAATCACATATAATCCAGTTTTTAATATTCACAAAGTCATAATGAAAATAGCTATTATTAGACGAAAATTCACAGCGTTTGGTGGTGCAGAAAATTTTATTCAAAGAGCGTCTTCTGGCTTATCGAGCCAAGGAATTAAATTTTTTATTATTTCGGAATTTTGGAAACAGAATAAAAAAAATCTTAATAATATTCAGTGGATAGAAGCAAAATCTCATGGCTTTTTTAGATTTACAAAATTTTTAACCTTTCAGAAATCTGTCAATACAATTATCACTCAGAATGATTTTGATCTCATTCAATCTCACGAAAGAATGATTGGCATTGATATTTACCGATTAGGTGATGGTATTCACGCAGCATGGCTTGATCGATTAAGAAAAATAAGTCCATGGTATAAAAAAATTGGGTTAAGTTTAGATCCATTCCATCGAAAAATAATTAATACTGAAAAAGAAATGGCAAAAGATCGCAATCTTTTTTATGTGGCCAATAGTCAACTTGTGAAAGAGGAATTATCTTCGTATTACAAAGTGCCTGATTCACGAATTAAAGTCATAGAAAATGGTATCGATTTAAAATTATTTAAGCCAGTATCAGCCTTAAAAAAAGTAGAGGCTAAAAGAAAATTATTCCTTGATACAAAATTACCCGTTGTTCTTTTTGTGGGTTCTGGTTTTGAAAGAAAAGGTGCATTTGAACTTGTTGAAGCAATTAAACTCCTTGCCAACTTTCAAGCTATTATTGTTGGGCACGATAAAAAAATTAAGCAACTTAAAAATTTTGCGACAGGACATAACATTCTTGTCCTTGGTGCTCGGGAAAATATTCAGCCCTACTTAGATGCCTCAGATATATTTTGTCTCCCCTCGATATATGACAGCCTTCCAAATGCAGCTCTTGAGGCAATGAGTGCCGGACTGCCTCTTGTGTTAACGAAGGATGTGGGTCTCGCTCCAACCGTTGAGAGTGAAAAGATAGGTGTCATTTGCAAAAAGGATCCACGCAGCATTGCTGATGCCTTAACTAAAGCTTGGAAAAAAAGAAATTTGTTTTCAAGAAATGCCTTAAAAGCTATCAAAGCATTCGATATAAAAAATAAAAATAAAGAGTGGCTTGATTTATATAATCAGTTGCTAAGCCAAAAAAAAATTAAGGTATTACATACAGAATCATCAATGGGCTGGGGTGGTCAAGAAATTAGAGTACTTACAGAAGCTAAAATATATTCAAGATACGGTCACCAAGTTATCATTGCAGCAGATAAAAAAAGTCTCATTGCTAAGCGCGCTCATCTTTATGGAATGAAATGTAAAGGTATTACGCTTCACAAAAAAAGATTGGCTGATTTACTCTCACTTAGAACACTCATTAAAGAAGTAAATCCAGATATTATTGCATGCCACTCAAGCACAGATCACTGGCTTGCAGCACTAGCCCGATTAACTTTAAAAAATAAACCTGCAATTGTTAGAACAAGACATATAAGCACCCACGTCCATAGGAATATCTCATCTAAGTGGCTTTATAACAAAGGCTGTGAGTCAATTATGTCGACAAGTGAATCTATAAAAAATGATTTAACTCATGATAAATTTGTTCGTATTCCTGTCACCTCTGTCCCAACTGGGATTGATACTGATATTTTTGTGCCTGGGCATAAAATAAAACAAAGGATATTACTAAAGCTCCCACAAAAACATTTTATTTTTGGCATTGTCGCTACATTAAGATCATGGAAGGGACATAGCGATCTCATTCAAGCTTTTAATTTATTAAAAAATCCAATCTACTCGTTAATTATCATTGGTGATGGTCCACAAATAGAAAATTGTAAAACATTAGCAAAAAATTCGTCATTTCCTAAAAATATAAAATTTGTAGGTAATATTCGAAATATTGCACCCTACCTGCAAGCAATTGATTGCTTTGTATTGCCAAGCTTTGCAAATGAAGGTGTCCCTCAAGCAATATTACAAGCCATGTCTGTTGGTATTCCTATTATAAGCTGCCCTATTGGAGGCATCCCAGAAACATTAAAAAACTATAAAAAAGCTACATTAGTTCCGCCAAAGAGCCCAGAAATCTTATCAAAAGCAATGCTAAAAAATGCTAAAGTTTTTGACATGGATCAGTTGAAGAATGTTTACAGGCCTTTTACCTTAAGCTCCATGTATAAATCATCATTGAAAATTTATAATAAAGCTATGAAGAATAAAATTAACTAGAAAAAATTGTGGACAAAACATAAAAAAATACACTTTAAAAATGCAGTGTATTCGAGTTTAACTTTATGAGTTCAAATGATGGTACCCCCCGGGGTGGGGTTGTCTAATCCTGAATAAAAAAACCTAGGTAACTCTCAGGTAACTTTCAAATCAGATCTTCTCAAGACCCAATAAGCTTGACAAAAATGGCGGAAGAGGTGAGATTCGAACTCACGGAGGGCTATGAACCCTCGACGGTTTTCAAGACCGCTGCCTTAAACCGCTCAGCCACTCTTCCGGATGGGGGATTTTAACATAGCCTTTAATCGTCTTGAAGATCTGAGCCAGGAAATAAAACCTCAGAAAACCCAAAATGACTTAAATCTTTAATCCTCATGGGATAAAGAATGCCATCTAGATGATCACATTCGTGCTGAACTACTCGTGCATGAAAATCACTCACTGTTCGATCAATGGGATTGTGCTTCAAATCAAAACCTTGGTAGCGAAGCTTTTTAAATCTGGGCACTAATCCTCTCATATCAGGTACAGAAAGACATCCTTCCCACCCCTCTTCCATCTCCTCGTTAAGGAAAGTAAGTTTTGGATTAATTAAAATGGTGTAAGGGACTTCTTCTGCATCTGGATACCTTGGTGTTTTTTCTACACCAAAGATAACAACCCTTAAGCTCACGCCTATTTGCGGTGCCGCAAGACCTGCACCATTTAGAGAGCGCATCGTATCTTGCATGTCTTTAATTAAGTCTTTTAAAATGGGGCTTTTAAAATCATGGACGGGCTCTGCCACTTTTAAAAGCAGTGGATCCCCCATTTTCAATACTGTTCTTATAGCCATTTAATTTTTTGAAATAATTGCTTGAATAAGTTCGATAACGTCTTTCATCATAAGTCGATACACATCACTATCACTAGCCTCACTCATACTTGAAAATGAAATAGCATTTTTACTTTGCCCTCGTCCGGCCGCGTGATTGACCATAGGACATATGGCCGCATATGCCAAATTAAGTTCTTTTGCAAGAATAGCCTCTGGCATGCCAGTCATGCCCACTATGTTTGCACCATCTTTTTCGAGGCGGTTAATTTCAGCAGCAGTTTCTAGTCTTGGTCCCTGAACTGCAGCATAAACGCCCTCTGAAACTATTTTTTTTGAAATTGATTCTGCACTATGAATGATTACTTTTCGTAATGGCTCATCATAGGGATGAGTAAAATCAATATGCTTAACGGGCATTCCAGCACCATCAAAATAAGTATTTTTACGTCCGTATGTATAGTCAATAATCTGATCAGGAATACAAATAGTTCCTGGTTTCACCTCGTCATCAATTACACCCACAGTAGCTACTGATATAATTCTTGTAACGCCTACTGATTGAAGTGCCCAAATATTCGCTCGATAATTAATTTCATGGGGTGGTATCGTATGACCTGAGCCATGGCGAGCTAGGAAGACAACCTCGTGTTTAGCTAAAGTTCCAAAAATAAGAGGCTGAGATGGCTCTCCATAGGGTGTTCGTATGAGTTCGCGCTTGAGCACTTTTAACTCACGTAAAGAAGCTAACCCTGTTCCGCCAATAATACCAAACATAAAAACGACCTTATCTATTAAAGATTTATATTCTATAACATACTATGACCTATGAGCCTTACTCAAAGCATATCGAATCAAGACAAAATCACACAGATAAAAAATCATTATGAAAATTTTACTGTCGGGTCTTTAGTGTTAGGCAAACATATGAGGGACGCTATTAGGACCTTATATGCTTTTGCAAGGCTTGGTGACGACATTGCTGATGAGGGAAATAAATCCAAAAAAAATCGCCAAAAAGAAATTCAATATCTAAAAAATAATCTCAAAAAAATTGAATCAAATCAAAAAGTACATGACCCTTATTTTAAAATATTAAAAAATATTTGTTTAAAATACAATATTAAAATCAATATTTTATATAGATTTATTAATGCTTTTAATGAGGATATAAATCATAAACCATACCGTCAATTCAGTGATTTAATAAATTATTGTGACGCTGCTGCAAACCCTGCTGGCGAACTTATTTTAAGCCTTATAAAAAAGGACACTGAAGAGAATATTCATAAATCTAATGCCATATGTACCGCTTTAGCACTTATTAATTTTGCACAAGGAATTACTGAGGACTTTGAAAAAGGTCGGATTTATTTACCCATAGATGAGATGAAAAAATTTGGTTTAAAGTCTAGGGACATTCAACAAAGAAATTTTACATATCACTGGGTAAGATATAAAGAATACTGGGTTGATCGTAACTATCAAATCCTCAAAGAAGGGCTTGGTCTTGGAAAAAAAATAAAGGGAAGACTAGGTATTGAAATAAAAATGATTGAACTTGCAGCGATTGTTCTTTTAAAAAGAATGAAAAAAAGTAACTGTAATTTATTCACATGCCCACCTAAAATCAAAACATTAGATTGGATATGCATATTTTTTAAGGCTATATTCATTTAACCATCATGACCCCTATTCAATATTGTTACGAAAAAATTAAAGTAAGTAAGTCAAATTTCACGTGGGCTTTTTACTTTATAAATAAAGACAGGCGAGATGCACTTATATCGCTTTACGCATTTTGTAGAGAGATTGATGATATTGTAGATAATACAATCGATCTTGAGGTTGCAACGACAAAAATAAATTGGTGGAAAATTGAAATTGATCGTCTATTTAATGCCACTCCCCAACACCCTGTAACGAAATCACTGAGTAAGTCCATTCAGATCTTTGAGCTAAATAAAGCTTACTTCATAGAGATGTTAGATGGTATGGAAATGGATTTGAAATTTAACCGTTATGAAAGTTTTAAACAGCTTCAACTTTATTGTTATCGAGTTGCCGGCGTCGTTGGTATCTTGAGTGCCAAAATATTAGGATTTAAAAATCAAGGTACTTTAAAATATGCACATGACTTAGGTATAGCACTCCAACTTACAAATATTATTCGTGATGTTGGCGAAGATGCAAGAAAAAATAGAATCTATATTCCACTCGATGAACTTAAACAATTTAATGTGTCAGAAGATGAAATTTTAAAATTTCGTGAAAACAAGAATATTTCAAACTTACTAAAGCATCAAATTGACCGCGCAGAGACTTTTTATAAATCTGCTTATCAAAAAATACCTAAAGAAGATATTAATTCACAGATTCCTGGTTTACTGATGGGGAAAATTTACGAAACATTACTTCTTGAAATTAAAAGGGATAGGCCAGAGCAATCACTCAATAGCAAGGTCATACTTCCCCCTTTTAGAAAAATACTTGTCATATTGGTATGTTTCTTTAAAAATAAATTTCAAGCTTTAAGCAATTGAAAGGCTTGGGAAAGATATTCAATACCAACGACATCAATCCCTGCAATCTTTTGTTTTGCAATATTAGCTTTAGGAATAATAGCGTGCGTAAATCCCAATTTTGCAGCTTCTTTGATTCGTTCCTGACCTCTTTGAATTGGTCTTACTTCTCCTGCTAACCCTACTTCACCAAAAATAATTGTTTTTTGATTGATCGCTTGATTTTTAAATGAAGAGACAATGGCACATAAAATAGCAAGATCTACTCCCGGCTCTGTGATCTTGACACCACCGACGGCATTTACAAAAACATCTTGATCAAAACATGCGATACCACCATGTCTATGTAATACGGCTAGAAGCATGGAAAGTCGATTCTGTTCTAAACCCACACCTAAGCGTTTAGGCGATGCACCATGTGCATTATCAACAAGTGCTTGAATTTCAATAAGCAGTGGTCTCGTTCCTTCTTGGGTCACTGTAATACATGATCCAGAAACTTCCTTATGATGATGCGATAAAAATAATGCTGAAGGATTAGTAACTTCTCGTAAGCCTTTTTCAGTCATGGCAAATACACCCAGCTCATTTACAGCACCAAAGCGATTTTTAAACGCACGAATCATTCGAAAGCTTGAGTTTTGATCGCCTTCGAAATAAAGCACAGTATCTACAATATGTTCTAAGACTCGAGGCCCTGCTAAAGAACCTTCTTTTGTAACGTGACCTACTAGAATCATACTTACTTCTAATTGTTTTGCAATACGGGTTAATTGAGCAGAACACTCTCTGACTTGAGTCACTGATCCAGGAGCAGAATGTAATTCTTCAGAATAAATTGTTTGAATAGAATCAATCACAACTATATCAGGATTATTTTTTTCAACTGATTGAATAATTTTTTCTAAATTAATTTCAGATAAGATAAAAATATCTGAAACTTCAAGTTCTAAACGTTTTGCTCGCATGGCAATTTGTTGGGGGGACTCTTCGCCACTAACATAAATGACTTTATAGGATGACTGGCTTTCATCATTTGTCATATGTGAAAGTGCTTGAATAAGAAGCGTTGATTTTCCTATTCCAGGGTCACCTCCAATCAATACAACACCCCCTGCTACAAAGCCTCCGCCAAGAACGCGATCAAACTCACTGATGCAAGTTGATCTTTTATAAACGGCTGAGGTTTTAACTTCATTTAATTTTTTTAATTCTGAGGTTTGTGTCATGGACACATATCGATTTGGTATAGCAGCTTCAATAATACTTTCGACCATCGTGTTCCATGTCATGCAATGGGGACACTGCCCTTGCCATTTAGTGGATTGACCACCACATTCCGTGCAGATGTATGCAATCTTACTTTTAGCCATATACTATTTCTATCGGAATTCTTTTTGATGCAGAGATAGCACAAAGCAATTCGTAACCTACCGTGCCAGATTTTTCCGCAACTTCATCGACAAGAACATGCTCGCCCCATAATTCAACTTCACTTGCAATAGCTGCCTTAGGTATGTTGGTGATATCAATATAAAGCATATCCATAGACACCCTTCCTACCGTGACTGTTTTTTTTCCTTCAACGTAAACTGGTGTTCCAGAAGGAGCATGTCTTGGATAACCATCTGCATAGCCACATGCAACGATTGCAATACGCATATCATTCTTTGCTTTAAAAACCTCACCATATCCGACTGAGTCTTCTTTAGATATATTTTGTATTGCAATAATTTTACTTTTTAATTGCATGGCAGGTTTCAAATTAAACAAACCAGACGCTTGGCCTTCAATCGGAGATGCACCATAAAGCATAATCCCAGGGCGCACCCAATCAAGATGTGTACTTTTATAATTAATAATTGATGCAGAATTTGCGACTGAACGAGAAAAATTAAAATGTTTAGCAACATCATTAAAAGTATTAAATTGCCAGTCAATACCCTTCGCTTCATCTGCAGTTGCAAAGTGTGTCATGAGTGTAATTGATTTTATATACGATTTACTTTGCAAAGTTTTAAGAATTTCTTTTGCCTCAATAGGATTAAATCCTAAACGGTTCATACCTGTATTAATCTTAAAGTGAATATCAATTGGATGATCAAGCTTTAACTTTTCAATTATTTGTAGCTGATAAAGGCTATGAACAACAAGGTTAAAATGCATTTTTGCTGCAATAGAAGCTTCGTAAGCCTCGAAAGCGCCTTCTAGTAATAAAAGATCTTGCTCAAAACCATGCTCTCTTAGATCAATGGCTTCATTTAAACTAAGGACAGCGAAGCCATCACTTTCGCTTAAACCATGTGCAACATTAATAAGGCCATGACCATAGCCATTTGCTTTAACAACTGCCATGATTTTTGATTTAGGTGCTAATTGCTTAACAGTGGCGAGATTATATCTGAGCGCAGTTTGATTAATAAGTGCCTTAAGAGGACGCATCTAATTTATTCGTCGTCAGATTGAAAATCTGGATTAGCAAAGTTTTCAAAGCGAGTATATTCGCCTAAGAATGTAAGTTTTACTCGCCCAATCGGGCCATTTCTTTGTTTTGCAATAATAATCTCTGCAACGCCTTTGTCTAATGTATCAGGGTTATAAACTTCATCTCGATAAATGAAAAGTATTAAATCAGCATCTTGTTCTATCGCGCCAGACTCCCTTAAGTCTGACATAACAGGACGTTTATCAGGCCGGCTTTCAACACTTCGATTAAGTTGAGACAATGCGACCACAGGTACATTGAGTTCTTTTGCAAGAGCTTTTAGAGACCGTGACATTTCAGAAATTTCTGTAGCACGATTTTCACTTTGCCGGCCACCTGGTGGGGCCATCAATTGAAGGTAATCGATCACAATAAGTCCTAGAGATCCACATTGTTTCGAGAGCCTTCTAGCACGGGCTCTGATATCAAAAGAATTTAAACTAGCGCCATCATCAATATGAATAGGGGCTTCATTAAGCTTACCTAATGCATTTGCTAATCTTTCCCAGTCCTCATCTGCTAGGCGCCCTGTTCTCATCTTATGCTGATCTAGACGTCCCACTGAGCCTAAAAGACGCATCGTTAATTGAGTGGAGGCCATTTCCATTGAAAATACAGCGACAGGTAATCCTGTATCTAATGCGACATTTTCTGCCATGTTCAGAGCCAACGAAGTCTTCCCCATAGAAGGACGGCCCGCGATAATCACAAGGTCCCCTGGCTGCAGACCTGAAGTCATGGCATCTAAATCAGAGAAGCCTGCAGGAACACCTGTAACTTCATTGGCCCCTGCGGCAAATAAATCATCAATCCTTTGAGCGACCTGAGGTAAAAGCTCTTTGATATCTTTAAAACCTGATTGATCATGTTTTTCTTTCTCTGCAATTTTGAAAATTTTGGCCTCAGCTTCATCCAAAAGTTGTTGTGCATCTCGCCCTTGGGGGGCAAAAGCACTACCTGCAATATCAGACCCTACTTCGACTAAACTTCTCATAATGGAGCGTTCGCGAACAATCTCTGCATACCGACGGATATTTGCAGAAGTTGGCGTATTTTGTGCTAAAGAGCCTAGATAACTAATACCACCTGCTGTTACTAATTCAGCATTCTTTTCTAAAGATTCAGCAACAGTGACGATATCAGCTGGACTATTTTGTTCTACAAGCTTAATAATATGCTGAAAAATTAAGCGGTGATCTTGACGATAGAAATCACTTGGTGACACAAGATCAGCAATTTTATCAAACGCTTCATTATCAATCAGTAAGCCACCTAATAAAGACTGTTCTGCTTCAATAGAATGAGGAGGTAATTTAAGAGTATTGAGGATATCGTCAGCCATGAACTAATTATAACGGAATAAAAAAAGGCTGCTCTAGGCAGCCTTTAAAAAAAATTGATTGCTTTTTATTAAGTAGGTTCACCAATAACGTCAATTGAAATATCCACTGTAACATCGTGATGCAATGCAATTGTGACTTGATGTTGACCTACTGTTTTAAGTGGACCATTTGGCATACGAATCTCAGCTTTCACAACCTTAATATTTTTCACTATTAAACCTTCAGCAATATCTGAGTTTGTGACAGAACCAAATAGCTTGCCATCAACACCAGCTTTTTGCGTGACAGATAACGTAAATCCGGTGAGTACTTTTGCTCTTTCTTTAGCAGCATCAAGAAGCGCTGTTTCTTGTTTTTCTAACTCAGTGCGTCTTGCTTCAAATTCAGCTTTGTTTGAATCAGTCGCACGCTTAGCTTTGCCTTGTGGGATAAGAAAATTTCGACCAAAACCATCTTTAACTTTAACAATATCACCAAGATTTCCTAAGTTAGCTACCTTCTCTAATAAAATAATTTGCATCTCATAATCTCCTTAGTGCTTGTCAGTGTAGGGTAAAAGCCCTAAAAACCGAGCACGCTTTACCGCAACATTAAGTTGACGCTGATAAATCGCTTTAGTACCTGTAATACGCGCTGGAATTAGTTTTCCATTTTCAGTGATAAAGTCTTTTAATAAATCAACATCTTTGTAATCTACTTCTTTAATGCCTTCAGCACTAAATCTGCAGTAACGTCTTCTTTTATACATTTCTCTAGCCATCTTAAACTCCTATAGATATTCTATAAAATTAATATGAAAAATTAGCTGATTACTTTCGGGTGTATATCGAACTGAGTCCACATGAGATACTTCCCCAGAAATTTCTAAGCAGTTCAATCTAAATTAAGCTTCAATAACCTCAGGTTCAATGCGCTCATCTCTTTCAAGAACTGATTTTGATTTTTCTTCTTTCATCATAATAGATGGTGAAGATATGGCTCCTTTAGTGCCCATAATCAAATGACGTAAGACAGCATCATTAAACTTAAAAGCGTGCTCCAATTCTGCGAGAGTTTCATGGTTACATTCGATATTCATAAGCACATAATGAGCTTTATGAATTTTTGCAATGATGTACGCAAGTTGTTTACGACCCCAATCTTCGAGGCGGTGGAGTTTTCCACCTTTGGATGTCACTAGAGATCTGTAGCGTTCAATCATGCCAGGCACTTGTTCGCTTTGATCAGGATGTACGATAAATACTACTTCATAATGTCGCATATAAAATTTCCTTATGGTTAAAAGCTTTCAGTGATGCGGCTCACTATAAAGCAAGGTAGAAAGATCGGGTATTATAGGTCTTTTTTGAATTAAATCAATGATTTTTAAAGGTCAATGCGGTCCTTAATGCCTGCGCCATAAAGCCTTTCTTTGAGGAATTTTGCCTCATCTCGAAGTTGAGCGGCTTTTTCGAATTCTAAGTTACGGGCTGCTGTTTGCATTGATTTTTCAAGTTTCTGAATTTCTTTCGCCATTTGCTTTTCATTCAGGTGGTCATATCGAGCTTGTTCTTTTTTAAGGGCTCGACTAAGATCAGCCTCTTCTTTATCAAAAGTGCCTTCAATAATATCTTTAATTCTCTTGGTGATACCCACCGGCGTAATATGATTTTCCAAATTAAATGCAATTTGTTTTGTTCGTCTTCGGTTGGTCTCATCAATTGCGCTCTTCATGCTTCGCGTGATCTTATTTGCATAAAAAATCACCTGTCCATTAATATTTCGAGCCGCTCTTCCCGCTGTTTGAATGAGAGAACGCTCTGACCTTAAAAATCCTTCTTTGTCAGCATCTAGCACGGCTACAAGTGAGACTTCGGGGATATCCAAACCCTCTCTTAATAGATTAATACCTACGACAACATCGAATTTTCCTAATCTCAAGTCACGAATAATTTCAACGCGCTCAACTGTATCAATGTCTGAATGAAGATAGCGCACTTTAACTTGATGTTCAGTAAAATAATCAGTTAAGTCCTCAGCCATACGTTTAGTGAGGGTTGTTACGAGTACTCTTTCATTTTTTTCAACGCGAATATTAATCTCGCTTAATAGATCATCTACCTGACTATCCGCTGGTTTTACAATAATTTCTGGATCGATTAATCCTGTCGGTCTAGCTATTTGCTCTACAATTTGTTCTGTGTGAGTGGCCTCATACTCGGCAGGCGTTGCCGACACAAAAATACACTGACGCAGTGTATTTTCAAACTCTTCAAATTTTAAAGGTCGATTATCGAGGGCTGAAGGTAATCTAAAACCATACTCAACTAAATTCTCTTTACGAGCTCGATCGCCCTTATACATACCTCCAATTTGTGGCACAGTGACGTGACTTTCATCAATAATCATTAGTGCATCTTTCGGAAGATATTCAATCAAAGTCGGAGGTGGATCGCCTGGATTTCTTCCAGATAAGTGCCTCGAATAATTTTCAATACCTTTACAAAAACCTATTTCATTTAACATCTCGATATCAAAACGAGTTCGCTGCTCAATTCTTTGCGCCTCAACTAATTTATTTGCCTTTACAAAATAATCAGAACGATCTTTTAATTCGTTTTTAATTTTTTCAATGGCTCTAACCGTTGTATCTCGGGGGGTGACATAATGACTTGAGGGGTAAACCGTAAAGTGATTAACCTTGTTATACATTTGACCAGTTAAAGGGTCGAAGAGTGTAATGGATTCTATGAGGTCATCAAGCAAAGTAACTCTGATTGCTGTTTCAGAATTTTCAGCAGGGAAAATATCAATTGTGTCCCCCCTTACTCTAAAAGCTCCACGGGAAAAATCAAAATCATTGCGATCATACTGCATGGAAACTAACCGTAAAATAATATTACGTTGCAGCAGTTTTTCACCTTTAATAAGTTGCATGACCATACCCTGATAGTCGACTGGATCCCCAATACCGTATATTGCTGATACGGTCGCTACAATGATACTGTCGTCGCGTTCAAGAAGCGCTTTAGTAGCAGATAAACGCATTTGCTCGATATGCTCATTAATACTTGAATCTTTTTCAATAAAAAGATCTCGGGCAGGTACATATGCTTCAGGCTGATAGTAATCGTAATAAGATACGAAGTATTCCACTGCATTTTCTGGAAAAAATTCTCTGAATTCTGAATAAAGTTGTGCTGCTAGGGTTTTATTAGGCGCCATGACAATCGTAGGCTTCCCTGTCCTTGCTATTACATTTGCAATTGTATATGTCTTGCCTGAGCCTGTGACACCTAAAAGTGTTTGAAATTTTTTTCCAACTAAAATCCCCTCAGTAAGTAAATCAATAGCCTGAGGTTGATCACCTGCAGGAGAGAACGGTTGAAATAATTGATAAGGACTATTTGGAAAGGTAAGAAACAAGATAGTAATATTTTACTTAAAAAATAATTTGAAAACTAATTATGTATTAAAACTGGGAAGAACTTTTAGTATTTTATGAAGTCCACTTATCATTATACTTTTTTACGCGTGATATCCTATGACACTAATGTTTAAATTTTTTCTACTTTTCCCTCTAAGTTTATTATTCCTCAATACCAACGTATATGCGTTAAGTACAGAGGTATTAATGGATTCATTCCTAAGTGTGGTTATGATAAGAGGGTATAACGAATCAGGGGGCATGGCTTATGGCTCCGGTGTTGTAGTGGGTGAAAATCAAGTTGTGACTAATTGCCATGTTTTAAGAAAGACAAAACAACCTTGGGTATCACATGGTGAAGAGAGCTATTCAGCAACTTCAGTCAAAGCAGATCATTGGCATGACTTATGTTTACTGACGACATTTGGAATGCCGCATAAGGCCGTCCCAATGGGAAAAAGTACTGATCTAAAAAAAGGTCAGCAAGTAATTGCAATAGGTCACTCTAATGGTGTGCCAGTCCCCCTTACTTCATCAGGTGTGGTTAAATCAACTTATGATCTTGATCAAGGTAAGGTTATTCTAAGTACAGCCCAATTTAGAATGGGCGCTTCTGGAAGTGGTTTATTTGATTCAGTAGGAAGACTTGTAGGTATAAATACATTCAAAACTTCAGGCAGAAATTCTTTTTATTATGCCCTTCCAGTTGAATGGATAAATTCAATTAAAAATAAGCCTACTGAAACTAAATTTCCAATCACTGGCATAGCTTTATGGGAAGAAGAAGAGGATAAAAAACCACTCTTCCTTCAGGTTGCAGTTCCAACCGTTAAAAAAGATTGGAAGAAATTATTGGATATCGCTAATAAATGGACGAAAATTGAACCTAATAATTCTGAGGCATGGTTTGAACTTGGATTGGCTAATGAAAATATCATTGATTTAAATGAAGCTGAAAAAGCATATCGTCAATCAATTAAATTAGACAATCAAAATACAGATGTGCTTTTCCGATTGGGTTTTATTGCTAAATCCAAAAATGATAAAAAGGAAATTAAGTTAATCCAAGAGGAAATTTCTAAAATTAATCCTGAGCTTCTTGAAGATTATTTCAAGTTAGTTGGATGTTTGAAGACATGTGAATAGATTAAAAGTCTATTTCATCTAAAGATCTTTTTGCGTAAAATAGAACCATTATGAATAAATCCTGGATCTATATTGTCAGCTATTAAACTATCAGACTGTGTCAGTCGAATAAAAGAATCTCCAACTCTATCAATTACAGCAAAAGCAGCTCGCTATAAATCTGAAGGCAAAGATATTATCAGTCTTGCTGCGGGTGAGCCAGATTTTGATACACCGCAACATATTAAAGATGCAGCAAAAAAAGCAATTGATAATGGATTCACAAAATACACTCCTGTATCTGGGACACCTTCATTAAAAAAAGCGATTATTGACAAATTTAAACGTGATAACAATCTTGAGTATTCACTTAATGAAGTTATTGTAGGTGTTGGGGGTAAACAATGTATTTTTAATTTCTGTTTGGCTGTATTAAATTCTGAAGATGAGGTCATTATTCCCACACCCTATTGGGTATCGTATGCAGATATTGTGCTAGTTTCAAATGCGAGGCCAGTGATCGTTGAATGCGGGATTGAACAAAAATTTAAAATGACTGCACCACAGCTTGAAAAAGCAATTACACAAAAAACAAAACTGCTTATGTTAAATTCACCATCAAATCCAACAGGTGCCATTTATACAAAAGAAGAATTACAATCCCTTTCGCAAGTGCTTATAAAACATCCCAATATTCTTATTGGGACAGATGATATGTATGAACATGTCAAATTGAAAGACATGCCTTTTTATAATATTTTAAATATTGAGCCGACATTAAAAGATCGCTGTGTCATTATAAATGGAGTATCAAAAGCTTATTCCATGACAGGTTGGCGAATTGGCTTTGCAGCTGGTCCAAGTTATATTATAAAAGCCATGGAAATACTTCAATCACAATCAACATCTAATCCAACATCTATATCTCAAGTAGCTGCAGAAGCTGCGCTTTCAGGTAATCAAGCATGTATGAAACCAATGATTACTGCATTCAGGGAAAGGCATGCTTATGTTGTAAAAAGTTTTAATGAAATCCCAGGTCTCTCATGTATTGAAGCGCAAGGTGCATTCTATGCATTTCCTTACGCAAAAAAGGCAATCGATCTTTTGTTCGATCAAAAGATTTTAAAAGAAAAAACTGATCTTGCTTTGGCTGATTATCTCTTAGAAAAAGAAGGTGTCGCAGTAGTGCCAGGCTCCGCTTTCGGCTCAGAAGATTATTTCAGAATTTCATTTGCAACCTCTATGGAAAATTTAGTAGAAGCCATGAAACGTATCAAGCGCGCCCTCTCTGTTTAAATAAGGCATCAATTCAAGTATAATTTATGCCTTGAATAAGTTGACCTTTAAGCAATAACTACCCTATGATCTCGTTTCTTAATTCCTCGATAGCTCAGTTGGTAGAGCAACGGACTGTTAATCCGTGTGTCCCTGGTTCGAGCCCAGGTCGAGGAGCCAAATTAAAAAAAGCCCACATTCATGGGCTTTTTTTTTATTTTAGATAGATAAGTTTGATATAACGGTAATAAGTACCTTCAGCTACAGAAATTGCAAGCATCAAGCCCTCTCGGCCATCTAAAAAGCCTAACCTTAAAATATAAGTTCGAATAAAAGCCCATAAAGCATGAAAAATTGCCTTTTTAAGGCTGCCCTTTGCTCCTCTATCTTTAAGATCTCTTGCACCCAAACTTGAATAAATATTAATTTTTTTTAAAACTGTTTCAAAATCTTGATAAGAATAATGAATGAGAGATTCTGACAAATGACCAATTTCATGCTTAGTTATCAAATGCTCATGCACATGATGCGATGAAAACTTAGCACTCCCTTTTTTAAACAGTCTTTTTGTCCTATCTGGCCGCCATCCAGAAAACTTTATAAATTTTGAAACAAAAAAAGAACTACGAGGAACGTCAAATATATCCAAATTCGATCGATTAATCGTTCTTAATATTTCTTGCTTAAGCGCAGGTGGGATTCTCTCATCAGCATCTAAAGAAAATATCCACTCATACTTAGCTAGTTGAATAGCTATATTTTTGTATTGGCCATAACCCTTCCAGGGCCTGGTGAAAACTTTAGCACCCAATTTCTTTGCAAGAAAAATAGTATTATCAGAACTACCTGAATCTAAAACAATTATCTCATCTGCAAAATTCGCACTTTTAATGCAATCAGCTATATTTTTAGATTCATTCTTT
>SXGQ01320428.1_pt1 | contig 23557 bp, 21 predicted proteins | sample 3178371 | NCBI WGS metagenome assembly SXGQ01 (sample SAMN11356859, study PRJNA531348) | freshwater metagenome | isolation source: freshwater sample F1-20 | place: China: Fuxian Lake, Yuxi | collected 2017-12-25 | reverse complement strand
CTTGTGTGCCGCACTGGATGATTTCGTCAATCAAACCTTGATCGGTGCCCATAATGCCGGTGTTCAAATCGCCGAGCGCGATGATGACCGCGCCGGTCAGCGTGGACAGCTCGACGATGGCGTTCGGCTTGTACCGCCCGGCGATGTGCAGACCGTCGGAGAGGATGACGCGACCCTCGGCATCGGTGTTGAGGATCTCGATGGTTTGCCCGCTCATGCTGGTGACCACATCGCCGGGCTTAACCGCGCGGCCGTTGATCAGGTTTTCACAGCTCGGGATCAAGCCCACCACGTTGATGGCGGGCTTGAGGTCTGCGAGCGCGCGGAACACGCCCAACACGCTGGCCGCGCCTGACATGTCGAACTTCATCTCATCCATTTCAGGCGCAGGCTTGATTGAGATGCCGCCGCTGTCAAAGGTGATGCCCTTGCCAACCAGCACGGTGGGCGCTTTGCTTTTGGCCGTGCCGTCATAGCGCAAAACAATAAAACGCAGCGGTTCATCGGAACCCTGGGCCACAGCCATGAAAGAGCCCATGCCCAAGCCAGCCACCTGGTTTGGGCCCAGAACCTCGCAGCGGATGCCGCCCAGTTTTACCAGGGCCCGGGCAGCCCCGGCCAGCAGGCTGGGCGTGGCATAGTTGGCGGGTCGATTGGCCCATTCCTTGGCCAGTTCAATGCCCGCCACGGTGGCCACGGCCCGGTCAAACACGCTGCGCAACTTGCCCAGGGCAGGCAGGCCCACCACCAGCCGCTGCAGGTGACGGCCTTCGGACTCGGATTTGGTGCTGGTGTACACATAGCTGGCATCGGCCACGGCCTGCACGATGGCACGCAGCCCTGCCCCCGACGGTGTCATGGCAACGTAGACATGAAGCTTTTTGATCTTGGCAGATTTCAACAGCGCCATCGCCCCAGCCACCGCTTGGCGCATGTCTCGGGCCGAGCCCTCTCCGACACCAGCCAACACCAGGCGGCTTGCTGCCACGCCGTTGGGGCGGTAAAGGAACAGGTTTTTGCCCGGCTTGGTGTCAATGTCGCCGGCTTTGAGGGCCTCGGCAAGCAGCGCTGAGACAGGGTCTTGTCCTGGCTTGAAGCCGGCGCCAAACAGCAGCAACAGGGCCTCGCACTTGTCCAGCGAGGCAGCGCCGAGATCCAAAGCCTTAAGTTCAAAGTTCATAATCCGATCTTTCAGTGGCTAAAAGTGTTTGGGCTTGCGCCCCTTGCCAAGCCCGATTGGCCCAGTTGATGCTGACCTCATGTTATTCCATTCTTCCGTCCGCAAAGAACTCTCGCGCAGCTATGGCGCCACCTTGATCGTGCTGACCACGGTGGTGATGACCATGACGCTGATCCGCACCCTTGGGCAGGCCACGCGGGGCAGCTTTGCACCGCAAGACATCATGCTGGCCATGGGCTTTGCCCTGCTGGCCGACACGCCCTCCATCCTCAGCCTGAGCCTGTTTATTGCGGTAATCACCACCCTCTCGCGCATGTACCGCGACAGCGAGATGGTGATCTGGCTGGGCACCGGCTTTGGTTTGTTGACCCTGCTGCGCCCCCTGCTGCGCTTTGCCTGGCCAGTTTTTCTGGTGGTTGCAGCGCTGGCCCTGCTGGTACTGCCCTGGTCTAAACAAAGGCTCGACGACTTGCAGCAACAGTACGAAAAACGTGGCGATATTGATCGCCTGGAGGCTGGGCAGTTTCAGGAATCCGCCGATGGCCAAAGAGTGTTTTTTGTAGAAAAGGATGCCGCTGGCAAGCTCGGGGGCAGCAATGTTTTTATTGCCACTCGGGAGGCTGGTGTGGAGACCATCACTTCAGCGCGCAGCGGACGCATAGAAAACATCGGCACCGAACGCTTTTTAGTGCTCGAGAACGGGCAGCGCATGGACCGGGCGATCGGACAGTCCGAGCTCAAAATCAGCGAGTTTTCGCAATACCGGGTGCGGGTGGGTTCCGATATTTTAGGAAGCCAGGACGCCGCTGGCGTGCACAGCCGCCCCACCTGGGCCCTGTTGCAGGACCGCAGCCCGGCCCATCTCGCCGAGCTCTCCTGGCGGCTGGGCCTGATTTTTGGCGCAATCAATTTGTTGGTGCTGGGCTTGGCCGTGGCGAGCGCCAACCCCCGGGTTGGGCGCAGCACCCACCTGGTGTTCGCACTTCTGGCATTTGTTACCTACTTCAACCTTCTGAATCTGGGAAAAATCTGGGTCGGCTCAGGCGAACTGTCGTTTATGGCGCTGATGCTGGGCTTGCATGGCGGCGTGCTGGCCCTGAGCGCCCTGTGGCTGACCCAGCGTCACAACAACTGGCAATGGCGCACCGGGCGCTGGGCCAGCCGCGGCAGAGTAAGCGGGGCCCGGTCATGAGAACCATCCGCCGCCTGGTTTTTGCCGAAGTGCTCAAGGCGGTGGGCTTTGTTTTGCTGGGCTTTCTCGGCCTGTTCTTTTTTTTCGATCTGGTCGAAGAGGTGCAATCGGTTGGAAGCCGGGGTGCGTTGCACTATGAGTTGGCGCACGCCGTCGCCTATGTCGCGCTGATGGTGCCCAGCCACCTGTATGAGCTCCTGCCGATAGCAGTGTTGATTGGCACCATTTTTGTGATGGCGCGCTTTGCCCACAGCTCGGAATACACCATTTTGCGCACCAGCGGCCTGGGGCCCGGGCGCGCACTGGGCACGCTGTTGCAATTGGGCCTGGGCTTTGCGCTGCTGACTGTGCTTGTCGGCGACTATGCGGCACCCCTGGCTGACCGCAGCGCGCAACTGCTCAAAGCACGTTACCAGGGGCGCATCACCACCGGGCAAACCGGCGCCTGGCTGAAAGAGCGCCAAGCCGAGTCGCAGTTCTCGATCAATGTCGGGGCGCTGGAGTCTGACGGCAGCCTGCGCGGCATACGTGTTTTCGAGTTCGGCCGCGACGGCTTTTTGCTCGCCCTGACTCAGGCACAAAGCGCCAGTTTGGCGCCGGGTTTGTGGAACCTGGCCAATGTCACGCGCACCGAGTTTGCCGCCCGCAGCCAAGACAACGCCAAGGTCACAAACCAGCACATGGCGCAATTTACCTGGCCCAACCAGATCAGCGCCGAGATGATCTCGGCTGCCCTGCTCAAGCCCGAACGCATGAGCACGCTGGGCCTGTTTGAATACATCCGCCACCTTGATGCGAACCAGCAATCGGCCCAGCGCTACGAAATCGAGTTCTGGCGCAAGGTTTTTTACCCGCTGAGCTGCCTGGTGATGGTGGTGCTTGCCTTGCCCTTTGCCTACCTGCATTTTCGTGGTGGTGGCATTTCGGGCTATGTTTTTGGCGGGGTGATGGCGGGGATCAGCTTTTTTCTGCTCAACAACCTGTTTGGGCACATGGGGCAGTTGCAAAACTGGCAGCCCTGGCTGAGCGCCGCCCTACCGGGGCTGATCTACTCCCTGCTCTCGCTGGGCGCATTTGGCTGGCTGGTGTTGCGCCACTGACCTGCCGCCTATGGAGCCGACCAACCTGGCAACAGAGCGCCGTGGCATTGTTTTGTTTGCCCATGGCTCGCGCGACCCGCTTTGGCGCCAACCGATCGAAGCAGTAGCAGGCCAGATCAAGCAGGACGCGCCTGATCTTGCAGTGCAATGCGCTTACCTGGAGCTCTGCCAGCCAGACCTGGGCAGCAGCGTGCAGGCATTGCTGGATCTCGGTGTGAACACCATCACCATCCTGCCCATGTTTCTTGGCGTGGGCAAGCATGCCCGGGAGGATTTGCCCAAATTGCTAGGGGAACTGCGCTTGCAGCACCCGCACATTGGCTTTTTTCTGCGGCCCGCGATTGGCGAACACCCGGCCATGGTTGCGCTGATGGCCCGACTGGCGCTGGCCTGAGCGCTAATCCCTGGGGCTGCGGCATAATAAATTGCTTTGTTGGCTGATTTTCAATATGAACTTGCACCAATTCCGCTTTGTCCAAGAGGCGGTTAGGCGTAACCTGAACCTGACCGAGGCAGCGCGGGCCCTGCACACCTCGCAACCCGGGGTGTCCAAGGCCATCATTGAATTCGAAAACGAACTCGGCATCGAGATTTTTACCCGCCACGGCAAGCGACTCAAACGCATCACCGAGCCGGGCCAGCATGTACTTAAAAGCATCGAGCTGATCCTGCGTGAGGTAGGTAATCTCAAGCGCATTGGTGAGCATTACAGCGCCGAGGACAGCGGCACCCTGTCAATCGCCACCACACACACCCAGGCCCGGTATGTGCTGCCCGAGCCGGTGGCACGGCTGCGTCAGGCCTACCCCAAAGTGAATGTCAGCCTGCACCAGGGCTCGCCAGAGCAGGTGGCGCGCATGCTGCTCGATGAGGTGGCCGAGATTGGCATTGCCACCGAAGCCCTGACAGCCTATGCTGAGCTGGTCACCCTGCCCTGCTACGAGTGGCAGCATGTACTGGTTTTGCCCGAGGGCCATCCGCTGGGACAAAAGACCGACCTCACCCTGGATGACATCGCGCTTGAACCCCTGATCACTTACCACCCGGCCTACACCGGGCGTACCCGAATTGACCAGGCTTTTGCCGAGCGCAAACTCAAACCGCGCATTGCGCTGGAGGCGATCGATTCAGATGTCATCAAGACCTATGTCAGGCTTGGCCTGGGCGTGGGCATCGCCGCCGAAATGGCGCTGCGTGACACACTGGCAGACGGCAGCCCCAGCGAATTTGTGGTGCGCCCGCTGGGCCATCTGTTTGGCCTGAACGTCACGCGGGTGGCCTTCAAGCGCAGCGCCTACCTGCGTAATTTTGTCCTCAAGTTTGCCGAGCTCATCAGCCCGCGCCTGAGCCCGGAGTTGGTCGCACGGGCCATGACCAGCCATGTGAGCGACCGTGACCTTTAATCCTGCGTCGGACAGCTGCCAGCCCAGGCCTGCAGCCACCGTCGAATCACCCTCAAAGCCATGAACCCAAGCCCCAGCCTGCAAACCAAACTGCCCAAAGTCGGCACCACTATTTTTACCGTGATGTCGGCGCTGGCCACGCAGCACCAGGCGGTGAACCTGGGCCAGGGCTTTCCTGATTTCAATTGCGATCCGCGTCTGGTCGAGGGGGTGACCTCGGCCATGACCCAGGGACTTAACCAGTACCCGCCCATGACCGGCGTGCCGGCCCTGCGCGAGGCGGTGGCCGCCAAAGTGCAGGCCATGTACGGGCGCCACTATGACCCCGTAACTGAGGTCACCATCACGGCCGGCGCCACGCAGGCCATCATCACTGCCGTCCTGGCTGTGGTGCACCCGGGCGATGAGGTGATCGTGCTCGAACCCTGCTACGACAGCTACATCCCCAACATCGAGCTGGCGGGTGGCATCACAGTACCGGTGCCGCTAACGCCGGGCAGCTTCCGGCCGGATTTCGACAAAATCGCCGCCGCCATCACCCCCAAAACCCGCGCTATCCTGGTCAACTCGCCGCATAACCCCAGTGGCATGGTCTGGACTGCGCAGGAAATGCTGCGCCTGCAAGATTTGCTGGCGCCGACCAACATCCTGCTGATCAGCGACGAGGTGTATGAGCACATGGTGTTTGACGGCGTGCCGCACGAGAGCGCAGCGCGCTACCCTGGCCTGGCGGCCCGGGCCTTCATCGTGTCGAGCTTTGGCAAAACTTACCATGTGACCGGCTGGAAAGTGGGCTATGTGGCCGCGCCTGCGGCCCTGAGCGCCGAGTTTCGCAAGGTGCATCAGTTCAATGTATTTACCGTCAACACCCCGGTGCAGCATGGCCTGGCCGCCTACATGGCCGACACCGAGCCTTACCTGGCGCTGCCAGCCTTTTACCAGCGCAAGCGTGACCTGTTTCGGGCCGGTCTGGCCCACACCCGCTTCAAGCTGCTGCCCGGTGAAGGCACCTACTTTCAGTGTGTTGACATCTCTGATGTGAGCGACCTGAGCGAAGCCGAGTTCTGCCAATGGCTCACCAGCGAGATCGGTGTGGCGGCGATTCCCTTGTCGGCCTTTTACGGCGACGGCTTTGACCAGCGCGTGGTGCGCTTCTGCTTCGCCAAAAAAGACGAGACCCTGAATGCGGCGCTGGGGCGACTGGCGCGCTTGTAGCCCAGCGTCCGGGGCATGAGCCTCAGCTGACCAGTTGCGCCCAGGCCTTGTCGAGCCGCTTCACGCTGACCGGCTGTGGGGTGCGCAGTTCCTGCGCGAAGAAGCTCACGCGCAGCTCCTCCAACAGCCAGCGGAACTCCAGCATGCGCTCGTTGGTCACACCCTTGCGCTCGGCCAGCAGCCGCCAGTAGCGATGCTCGAGTGGCCGTAGTTCGGCCAACCGGGCGGTATCGCGCGCCGGGTCAGCACGCAGTTTGTCCAGCCGCAGCGTGATCGCCTTGAGGTAGCGCACCATATGCTGCAGCGCGCCCCAGGGGGTTTGCACCAGAAAGCGTTTAGGTAGCAGGCGCGCCAATTGCTGCGCGGCGTCAGCACTGGCCTCTCCGGCCTGCTTGCTGTCGCGGATTTTGCGCGCCGCGACCGCGTACTCGGCAAGTATCAACGCCGTGAGCCGCGCCACCTCGGTCGCAATCAGGGTCAGGCGGCCGCGGCCTTCGTCTAGCCTTCGCTTGAAATCAGCTTCCTGCGTCGGTAAAGGCTCCAGCAGAAAAGCCCGATTCAGCGCCACTGCGATGATTTGCTCGCGCAATTCCTCCGGCGTGCCGCCGCCCGAGCCGTCTGCGGCCTTGCCCAGCTGCATGAAGGCGGCCGCCATTTTTTGCAAGTCAGGGATGTTTTTTTCCAAGTACTTGAGCGCATCCTTGATCTGCAGTGCAAACAGCCGCCGCAAACCAGCGCGGTGGCGGGCTGCAGCGGCCTCGGGCTCATCAAACACCTCCACCGTCACCGCGTCACCTGCATCAATCAGGGCCGGGTAGCCAATCAAGGTCTGTGCGCCCTTGCGGATCTCCAGCAGCTCGGGCAGTTCGCCAAAGCCCCAGCTGGTGTAGCGCTGACTGGCCAGATCAGGCGCAGCCGTGTTCGCTATTTTTTTAGGTGCTACCGAGGCAATACCGGCGTAGCCTGGTGCCACTTTTGGCTCTAAATTTTCCGGGCCGGCACGCTGGCTGGCCATCTTCAGCGCGGCGAGTGCCTGGAAGGCGCCGCGCGCCTGGACCCCAAGCTCGGCCTTGAGCGCGCCCAGGTTGCGCCCGGTGCCCAGCAAGCGGCCGTGCTCGTCCACCACCCGCAAATTCATGAAGGCATGCGGGCTGAGCATGTCGAGCTTGAAGTCATTGCGTGCAATGTCCACTGCGGTGGCCTTGCGCGCGAGTTTGAGCACCGCATCGGTCAAGGAACCCTGACCAAACACCTCCGGCGCATTCAGGGCCTCGGCCATCTGGTTCGCCGTCTCGGGCAGCGGCACCAGGCGCGAGCGTGGACGTTGGTGCAGGGTTTTGAGCAGCGCCAGCACCTTGTCGCGCAACATGCCGGGCACCAGCCACTCGCAGCGCTCCTCATTCACCTGGTTCAGTACAAACAGTGGCACGGTCACGGTCAGGCCGTCGCGCGCGTCGCCGGGTTCATGCAGGTAGGCGGCGGCGCAATCAACGCCACCCAGGCGAAGGGTCTTGGGGAAGGCACTGGTGGTGATGCCGGCGGCCTCATGACGCATCAGCTCCTCGCGCGTCAGCAGCAGCAACTGCGGCTGTTTTTTGGCCTCCTGCCGGTACCAGCGCTCCAGGGTGTGGCCGCTGCACACTTCGGCTGGCAACTGCTGGTCGTAAAAGGCGTAAATCAGCTCCTCCTCCACCAGCACGTCCTGCCGGCGCGCCTTGTGCTCCAGCTCTTCCACCTGGCGAATCAGCTTTTGGTTGGCAGCCAGAAATGGCAACGGCGTCTCCCACTCGCCGGCCACCAACGCCTGGCGAATGAAGATTTCACGGGCCCCGGCCAGGTCGATCCGGCTGTAATTCACCCGCCGCCCGCTGTAGATCACCAGGCCGTACAGCGTGGCGCGCTCCAGTGCCACCACTTCGCCGGCTTTTTTCTCCCAGTGCGGGTCCAGCAACTGCTTCTTGAGTAAGTGGGCACCAACCTGCTCCAGCCACTGTGGCTCGATATTGGCCAGGCCGCGCCCGAACAAGCGTGTGGTTTCTACCAATTCGGCCGCCACCAGCCAGCGCCCCGGCTTTTTGGCCAGATGCGTCCCGGGATGGGCAAAGAACTTGATGCCGCGCGCACCCAGGTACTCGCCCTGGGCGCCTTCGCCTTCGGTTTTGAAGCCTATATTGCCCAGCAGACCGGCCAGCATAGCCAGGTGCAGCTGCTCGTAGCTGGCCGGACTGGCGTTGAGTTGCCACTTGTGTTCGGCCACCACGGTATGCAACTGGCTGTAAATATCGCGCCACTCCCGCACCCGGCGCAGGCTGACAAAGTTCTGGCGCAGCAGTTGCTCATACTGGCGGTTGCTGAGTTTGTGCTCGTTGGTGGCGGCGCCTGGGTGCTTGCCGCCGCGACTGTCATCCAGCCACTTCCACAGTTTGAGGTAGCCACTGAACTCGCTTTTCTCATCGTCAAACTTGGCATGCGCCTGGTCGGCCTGGGCCTGCAGCTCCATCGGCCGGTCCCGCACGTCCTGCACGCTCAGGGCCGAAGCGATCACCAGCACCTCGTCGAGTGCCTGGCGCGAACGCGCCTCCAGAATCATCCGGCCAACCCGTGGGTCCAGCGGCAGCCGGGCCAGCTCCTGCCCGGTGGCGGTGAGTTCATTGGCATCGTCCACCGCGCCCAGCTCGGCGAGCAACTGATAGCCATCGGCAATGGCGCGGCCTGAGGGGCGCTCCAGAAACGGAAAGTCTTCCACCATGCCCAGGCGCAGGGCTTTCATACGCAAAATCACTCCGGCGAGCGAGCTGCGCAAAATCTCAGGGTCGGTAAAGCGCGGCCGGCCGTCAAAGTCTTTCTGGTCGTACAAGCGGATGCAGATGCCGTTGGCCACCCGGCCACAGCGGCCGGAGCGCTGGTTGGCCGAGGATTGGCTGATGGGCTCCACGAGCAGCTGCTCCACCTTGCTGCGAAAACTGTAGCGTTTCATGCGCGCGGTGCCGGCATCAATCACATACCGGATGCCGGGCACAGTGAGCGAGGTTTCGGCCACATTGGTGGCCAACACAATGCGCCGCCCGCCGTGGCTGTCAAAAATCCGGTCCTGCTCGGCCTGGCTCAGGCGCGCAAACAGCGGCAGTACTTCGGCGTGACGCATCAGCGGCTGGTGGCTTAGGTGCCGGCGCAGGTGGTCGGCAGCCTCACGGATTTCGCGCTCACCGGGCAAAAACACCAGGATGTCACCCTGGTTGTGGGCGTCGCGCCAAAGCTCGTCCACGCCATCGGCGATGGCGTCGTTCAGATCGTAGTCACGCGCCTCTTCAAACGGCCGATAGCGCTGCTCCACCGGGAACATGCGGCCCGACACCATGATGATGGGCGCCGGGCCAGTCCTGGTTTTGAAGTGGTCGGCAAAGCGCTGCGCGTCGATGGTGGCCGAGGTGACCACCACCTTCAAGTCAGGCCGACGCGGCAGGATCTGACGCAGATAGCCCAGTAAAAAATCGATGTTGAGGCTGCGCTCGTGAGCCTCGTCGATGATGATGGTGTCGTAAGCCTTGAGCAGCGGGTCGGTCTGCGTTTCGGCCAGCAAAATGCCGTCGGTCATGAGCTTGACCGATGCGTCGCAGCTGAGCCGGTCCTGAAACCGTACCTTGAAACCCACCACCTCCCCCAGCGGGGTGAGCAGCTCATCGGCAATGCGCTTGGCCACGCTGCTGGCGGCAATGCGGCGCGGCTGGGTATGGCCGATCAACTTGCCCTGCCCTTCGGGATAATTGCACTTGCCGCGTCCCATGGCCAGGGCAATCTTGGGCAGCTGGGTAGTCTTGCCGGACCCGGTTTCACCGCAGACGATGATCACCGGGTGCTGCGCCATCGCCGCCATGATCTCGTCACGCCGGGCCGAAACCGGCAGGGATTCAGGGAACTCGATGGTCAACGCAGGCATCTGCCGAATTATCCATGACAGCACACCATCACATGTTCACAGGTTCACGTGCTACACTGGGTTTGATTTGACGGGGTATGGGCATGTCCAATTTGACGATTTCGGTCGATGACGAGTTGATCCGGCAGGCCCGGATCCGGGCCATAGAGCAGGGCACCTCGGTCAGCGCCAAGGTCCGGGAGTTTCTGACACAGTACGCCCGGGGTGATACGCAGGCCCCTGCACCGGCATTGGCCGAGCCGCCGCCACTGCCGGTGTTTGACGGCGGCAGCGGCTTGCAGGCGGGCATCGAGCCCGGCAGCAACAGGGCCTTGTGGCAGGCAGCCGACCCATGACACCTGACGTCAATGTGCTGGTGGCCGCCTCGCGCGCCGACCACCCACACCATCAGCCCGCCCTGCGTTGGTTGCGGCAGGCCATGGCGCAGGCCGCCGCTCAGGTCGGCAAGGCCGAGTTGGGCTTGCTTGGTACCGTGGTTGCCAATTTTTTGCGTCTGGTGACGCACCCCAGGGTGTTTGCCGTTCCCACCCCGGCGGCAGACGCCGTGGCCTTTGTCGATGCCTTGCTGGGTGCAAGCGGCGTGCGCATGCTGAGTGTGAAGGACGAGTGGCCACGCCTGCGCACCCTGTGCCTGGCGCAGCAACTTAGCGGCAATGACCTGCCGGACGCCTGGATCGCGGCCAGCGTGCTGCAAACCCGTGAGACACTGGTCACCTTCGACCGCGATTTTCTCCGCCTGCTAGACCCCAAACACCTTGTGCTGTTGCGCCCCGACCCATGACCTCCGTCTTCAACTTCACCTTCGTGCCCTGGTTTCGCTCGGTGGCGCCTTACATCCACAAGTTCCGTAACCAGACCTTTGTGGTGGGCATTGCGGGCGAGGCGATTGCCGCCGGCAAACTGCAGCACCTGGCGCAGGACCTGGCCATGATTCAGAGCATGGGCGTCAAGATTGTGCTGGTGCACGGCTTTCGCCCGCAGGTCAACGAACAACTCCAGGCGAAGGGCCATGCGCCGCGTTTTTCCCACGGCCTGCGCATCACCGACGAGGTGGCGCTGGACTGCGCCCAGGAGGCCGCTGGGCAGTTGCGCTACGAGATTGAGGCGGCTTTCAGCCAAGGCCTGCCCAACACCCCCATGGCCGGCTCCACTGTGCGGGTGATTTCGGGCAACTTTCTCACCGCACGTCCGGTCGGCATTTTGGACGGGGTGGATTTTCAGCATTCGGGGCTGGTGCGCAAGGTGGATACCGCCGGCATCATGCGCACGCTGGACATGGGGGCCATGGTGCTGCTCTCGCCGTTTGGCTTTTCGCCCACGGGCGAAGCCTTCAACCTGACCATGGAAGAAGTGGCCACCTCGGTGGCCATTGCACTGCAGGCGGACAAGCTCATTTTTCTGACCGAGGTGCCGGGCATTCGCAGCCGTCCGACTGAGCCCGAAGGCGAGGACAACCCGGTCGACACTGAATTGCCGCTGGCACAAGCCGAATTACTGCTCGCCGCCCTGCCGGCGGCCAACCAGCCGACCGACACCGGGTTTTACCTGCAGCATTGCGTTAAGGCCTGCAAGAGCGGGGTGGAGCGAAGCCACATCATCCCGTTTGCGGTGGACGGTGCCATTTTGTTGGAGGTGTATGTGCACGATGGCATAGGCACTATGGTGGTAGATGAAAAGCTCGAGAGCCTGCGCGAGGCCACGGTAGAGGACGTGGGTGGCATTCTTCAGCTCATCGAGCCCTTTGAGAAAGATGGCACCCTGGTCACGCGCAGCCGCACCGAGATCGAACGTGATGTGGGCAACTACACGGTGATCGAGCACGACGGTGTGATCTTTGCCTGCGCCGCCCTGTACGCCTACCCCGAAGGTCGCACGGCTGAGATGGCGGCACTGACCGTCTCACCGCAGGTGCAGGGCCAGGGCGATGGGGAGCGCGTTCTCAAGCGCATTGAGCATCGCGCCCGCGCCGCCGGCCTGGACAGCATTTTTGTACTCACCACTCGCACCACCCACTGGTTTCTCAAGCGGGGCTTTGTGTTGGTGGACCCGGACTGGCTACCCGACGCCCGCAAGCGCAAGTACAACTGGGACCGAAAAAGCCAGGTGTTGCTGAAAAAACTGGGCTGAGCAGTCCGCCAGTGGGCAGACCAAGCGCCTAAGCGCGGCGGCGACGCCACAGCAGGAAAAGTACCGCCACCGCTATGCCGCTGAAGCAAAGAAAAGACCAATTGGCAATCGAGCCACCGAGGAAGACCCAATCGACCTTGGTGCAGTCCCCGCCACCCTTGAAGATCATCGGAATGGCCCGCTGCAACGGAAAAGTTTCTATCATGCCGTAGAAATCCCGACCGCAGCTCACCACCTCGGGCGGGTACCACTGCAGCCAACTTTGACGCGCCGCCACATAGGCCCCAAACAGGGTGAAAAGCAGGACCAACACCGACGCGGAGCTGTGCCCGATTTTCTGACGCAACGCACTGGCCACTGCGGCAATGATTGTGATGAAGATCAGAGCGTAGCGCTGCACGATGCACATCGGGCAGGGCTCCAGGCCAAGCCCATGCTGCAAGTACATGCCAAAAGCCAACAGGCCCAGGCCAAGCAAACAAAGGAGGAAAAAAAATTGGCGCGGGGCCTGATCAAGCCAGTCGACCAAGCGCTGCATGCGGAATCAGCCGGTGGCTTCGCCCAGCACCTTACACGAAGGTGAGCATACAGCCTGTGATTTGCCAAGGATTTTGCGGGACATCAATTGCGAGCGTGGTCGGTGTTTGCCACACATGAAGCAAGACATGGTTGCCGCACCAAAGGAGGTTGCCGCCGTGAACGGGGAACCCGACACTTTGGATTTGTAGCGAAGGCCATCGGCGACCATCGTCGTTTTTGTGTCTACTTTTGCCATACGCTTAATTTTACTGGTTATCTGGCCCCGGCGGCAAGGAAATACCCTACCCCAAGAAAATACCGCGCCGGCGGCCCCGACATCAGCAAAAAACCAAAGTCCGGGTCGAACCCCAGGCTTGAACCGAGATTGTTCATCCTAGATTGTCCATGAGGGTTTGAACAGCACCCAAGGTGCGCCTCATGGACAATTTCGGTTGAAGGCAACCAAAGCTTGCTAAAGTCAGCCCTTACGAAAATATTGTCAAAAGGTTTCACATGGCACGCAGCGTCAATTGCATCAAACTAGGCACACTGGCCGAAGGCCTGGATTTTCCGCCCTACCCCGGGGAGCTGGGCAAACGTATCTGGGAGAGCGTCAGCAAGGAGGCCTGGGCCGCCTGGCTCAAGCACCAAACTATGCTGGTGAATGAAAACCGCCTGAGCCTGGCCGACGCCCGGGCACGGCAGTACCTGGCGCGTCAAATGGAAAATCATTTTTTTGGCGACGGTGCAGACGCCGCCCAGGGTTACGTCCCGCCGACCGCCTGAGTCGGCCTGGCGCATGGCTGAGCCAGACGCCGCTGATTTTTTACGCGTCTGCCACCTGCCCGGGGCTTGGGCCCGGCAGCCGGCATGGCGGCTGCTAGACACCTGCTTTGGCCGCGCTGCGCGTTTTTTGGGTGTCTGGGAGGCTTGGCAACAGGACCCCGATCGCCCGGCACTGCTCCACTATGTGGGGCTAAGCCAGCAGGCCCTGCTGCCGGACGTGCTGCTCGGTGCGGCGCATCAAACGCCGGGCCGGCGGGCACTGGCAAGCGCCTTGGCAGAACAATGCCAGGGCCTAGGGCCGGGTTTTCACCGAATCAGCTTGCACCGCGGCCAACTGCTGCTGACACTTTGCTTTGGCGAACTGCAGCCGCTGCTGGGTCAGCAGCGCTTTGCCGCTGACGCGATTTTCCTGGACCCAGGCCCGGCAGGCCTGGTTGAAGGGGCACCCTGGAACCTCTATGGCATCAAGGCGCTGGCCCGCTTGGCCCGCCGAGCGAGCCGGCTGGCCCTGCCCGCAAATCGGCCGGCCTGGACCGACGCTGCGCTCAAGCAGTGCGGGTTTGTGCTCGACCCTGGGCTTGAACTGGCGGCCGCGGGGCTCGCAGGAGCCGAATTCCAACCCGTTTGGCAGTTAAAAAGTGGCCCCAGCACCGCCGCTGCCGCAGTGCCGGGGGCAGGCGCAAGCTGCGCGGTGGTGGGCGCGGGCTTGGCCGGCGCCAGTGTTGCTGCTGCGCTGGCCCGGCGTGGCTGGCAAGTGCAGGTGCTCGACGCCGCTGAGCTGCCCGCCTGCGGCGCCTCCAGCCTGCCAGTGGGCTTGGCAGTGCCACATGTCTCGGTGGACGACTGCGCCCTCTCCAGGCTATCGCGCAGCGGTCTTCGGCTGTTGCTGGCACAGGCGCAGTCGCTGCTGCGCCCGGGCCAGGACTGGCATGTCAGCGGCGTGCTGGAGCGTGGTTTTGAACCAGACGGCCCCGCGGCAGATCGGTGGCATGCGCAGGGCTGCTGGGTCAAGCCGGCCGCCTTGGTGCAAGCCTGGTTGGCTCAGCCCGGTGTGCGGTTTGCCGGGCGGTGTCGGGTGGCGAGCCTGCGCCGCCAAGCTCATCACTGGGACTTGCTGGGCGACAGCGGGCAGTTGCTGGCCAGCGCGCAACGCGTGGTGCTTGCCAACGCTCATGCCCTACCCGCCTTGTTGCAGGCCTGCCGCAGTGCCGTACCGGGCCTTGACATCGCCGAGCCACCACGGACCTTGACGGCAGTTCACGGGCAGCTTTCCTGGGCCTTGCACAGTGCCCAAGCCGGGCCGGGCCTAGACCCTTTCCCGCCCTTCCCGGTCAACGGCGCTGGCAGTCTTCTGCCCTGGGTACCGCTGGCTGGGTCGCAGGCCTGGTATGCCGGCGCTACTTACAGCGCTGCGCAAGGCCCGCAGCCGACCGAGCAGCAGGGGCACCAAGCCAATCTGGCGCGGCTCACTGCGCTGCTGCCTGAACTGGGCCGGCAACTCGCGCCGCTGTTTGCCGCCCAGCAGGTGCAGGCCTGGCGCAACACGCGCTGCGTCAGCGCCGACCGCCTACCCCTGCTTGGCCCAATGAGCAACGGCCCCGACCTGGGTTTGTGGGTTTGCACGGCGATGGGCTCGCGCGGTCTGATGTTCTCGGTTTTGTGCGCCGAACTGCTGGCCGCCTTGTGGGGCGGCGAGCCCCTGCCCGTGGAGGCCAGACTGGCCAGCCAGCTCGAGGCCTTGCGCGGCCGACAGCGGCCAGCTCAGCCCGCAGGGGCCGGGGCGCTGGGAGTAGCCGGCCGGCCCATGCCCAGGTAGGTGTCGATGATGCGTTGGTCATGCAGCAGGGCCTGGGCCTGACCGCTCAAAGCCAGGGCACCCATCTCGAGCACATAAGCCCGGTCTGCCACCTGCAGGGCGGCGCGGGCATTTTGCTCGACCAGCAACACAGCCACGCCAAGTTGGCGCAGCGAGGCTACCACCTGCAAGACCTCCCGCACAATCAGCGGAGCCAAGCCCAGCGAGGGCTCGTCAAGCATCAACAGGCGCGGGCGGGCCATCAAGGCACGGCCAATTGCCAGCATCTGGCGCTCCCCGCCGGAGAGGGTTGCCGCGAACTGGCTGCGCCGCTCTTGCAAGCGCGGAAAGATGGCAAACACCTCCTGCATGCGCTGAGCCTGGTCGCGCTGCCCGCGGCGCCAAGGGGAAAACCCGCCGAGCAGCAGATTGTCATGAACCGACATCTCGCCAAACAGTTCGCGCTTCTCGGGCACCAGGGCCACGCCATGCGCCACCATCGCCTCGACCTGAATCGTGCGCATGGCCAGGCCGTCGAGCCGCAGTTGACCGCTGGCTGGCAGCAGGCCCATGATGGCGCACAGCAGCGTGCTCTTGCCAGCGCCATTGGGGCCGATCACAGCCACGATCTCACCCTCGGCAATCGACAGGCTCACTTGGTGAACCGCCCGCACAGCGCCGTAAGAGACGCAGAAGTCGCTGATCTCCAGCAGGTTCTGGCTCATGTCTCAGACCCCTGGAGATCGTCAACGCCGACGCCGAGGTAGGCCTCGCGCACGCGGTGGTCGGCTTGCACCTGTGCGGGCGTGCCACGGCAAATCACGCCGCCAAACTCCATCACCGTGACCCGGTCGGCCAGGTTCATGACAAACTCCATGTCATGCTCGACCACCAAAATACCCAGGCCCTGGGCGCGAAGCTGTTTTAGGAGCGTAGCGAGCGCCTGCTTTTCAAGGTGCCGCAGGCCAGCAGCAGGCTCGTCGAGCAGCAGCAGCAGGGGCCCACCGGCCAAGGCGCGGGCGATTTCAACCGTTCTTTGCTGCCCCAGAGACAGCGAGGCCGCTGGCAGATCAGCCCAGTCAGACAGCCCGCAGCGCTCAATTTGCAAACGTGCTCGGGCCAATAGCGCGGCCTCTTCGGCCCGGTCTAGCCGCAACATGGCGGCAAGCCAGCCGCAGCGGCCCAGCCGGTGGGCACCAAGGGCGACATTCTCCAGAACACTGCGCTGCCCAAGCAGGCGCACATGCTGAAAAGTGCGGCCCAAGCCAAGTTGGGCAAAGGCCCGGGCGGCCTGCCCGGTCATGCCTTGCCCGAGCAGTTCAACATCGCCTGCGCAGGGCTCATCCACACCCGAAACCAGGTTGAAAAAAGTGCTTTTGCCAGCGCCATTGGGGCCGATCAAGGCATGAACCTCGCCTGCCAGCACAGTCAAACTGACCGCGTCGTTGGCAACCAAGCCGCCAAAACGCTTAGTCAGGCCGCGTGTTTCGAGCAGCACAGCACCCGGCGCTGCCAGCGCAGGCTGCGGCCAGGGAGCATGCTGCATCGGGGTAGCCGCTGCTGGCGCTTTGAGCCAGCGCCGACTGAGCCGGGCCATGATGGGCCACAGTCCGTCGGCCGCCTGGTGCAGCATGAGCAGCATCAGCAGGCCGAAGACGATCACCTCAAAGTTGCCGCTGCGCCCCAAGAGCTGCGGAAGAATGTCTTGCAGCTGGGCCTTGAGCAGCGTGATCAGTCCGGCCCCCAGTACCGCGCCCCAGAGGTGGGCCGAGCCGCCGACCACGGCCATAAACAGGTATTCGATGCCAATGTTCAGGTTAAAGGGGGTCGGATTCACAAAGCGTTGCAAGTGGGCGTAAAACCAGCCCGAGACCGCGGCCAGGAGTGCGGCCAGCACAAACACTTTGACGCGGTAGCGGGCGGTATCCACGCCCATTGATTCGGCCATGACACGCCCGCTTTTGAGCGAGCGAATGGCACGCCCCTCGCGCGAGTCGAGCAGGTTGTGCAACATCCACAGGCTCAGCAGCAGCACCGCCCAGATCAGCGGCCCGAGCGAGCGCGGCGAGGCCAGTGACAGCCCTGCCAGCAGCAGCGGCGGCAAGCCGCCAATGCCGGTGTGCCCGCCCAAGGCGTCCATGTTGCCGAACAAAAAATACAGGCTCAAACCCCAGGCAATGGTGCACAGCGGCAAGTAATGGCCCGAGAGTTTGAGCGTGACAGCACCCAGGCCCCAAGCCAAGCAGGCGGTTAGCGCCAAGCCCAGCAGCAAGCCCAGCCAAGGCCAGAGGGCTGGCGGCAGCAGGCCTGTCAAGGCGGCTGAGCTCAGAGGCGAGACACAGACCCAGGCGGTGGCATAGGCGCCGGTACCGACAAAGGCGGCCTGGCCAAAAGACGTCATGCCACCAACCCCAGTCAACATGACCAGGCCGACCGCCACCAGCGCATACAACGCAATGTAGTTCAGCAGGGTCACCGTGAACTCGGGCAGCCAGGCCCAGGCCAGCGCCAACAGCGCCACCGCTGCGAAGGTAAGGTGGCGCGGCGTCATTCGTCGTCCTCAACATGCTGGCTGCGCAGGGAGCGCCACCACAGAACCGGGATGATCAGGGTGAAGACGATCACTTCTTTGAAAGCACTGGCCCAAAATGAGGAAAAAGCCTCGAGTTGACCCACCAGCACAGCCCCAGCCAGCGCCAGCGGATAGCTCGCCAGCCCGCCAATGATGGCCGCAACAAAACCCTTCAGACCGATCAAAAAACCGGTGTCGTAATACACCGTGGTAATTGGCGCAATCAACAAACCAGACACTGCGCCAATCAGACCCGCCAGAGCAAAGCTGAGGTCACCGCAGAGTTCGGTCGGAATGCCCATCAGGCGCGCGCCCACCCGATTCATGGCAGTGGCGCGCAGCGCCCGGCCGATCATGGTTCGTTCAAAAAACAAAAATAGCACGCACACCAAGGCGAGCACCACCCCCACCACCACCAGCGATTGCCCACTGAGCGTGATACCACCCACATCCAGGCGGGCCTCTGAAAACGCCAGCGTGCGCGAGCCTTCGGCGCCAAAAAACACCAGACCCAGGCCAACCAGCACCCCGTGCAGGGCAACCGAAACAATCAGCAGCAGCAGCACACTGGCGTCAGCCAGCGGCCGGTAGGCCAAGCGGTAGAGCAAAGGCCCCAAAGGGCTGACCAGCAACAAAGTGGCTGCGGCCTGCGCCGCCAGCGAGCGGGGCCCCAGCAGCACCCACAGGGCCGCCAGGCCGGGCAACACCAGTGTCCAAACCAGGGTCGCCGCCCAGCCCACCGCAACACCCCTGGTCGAGCGCCAGATTTCTGCGGCAAGCGTGAGTGCAGCCAAGCCCAGCAACAACCAAAGCGTCAGCGGTATCCGCCCGGTGTTGAGCATGGCCATGGTCAGGGCGGCAAAGGCTACCAACTCGCCCTGCGGAATAAAAATCACGCGGGTTACCGAGAACACCAGCACCAAGGCCAGAGCCATGAGGCCGTAAACGGCACCGTTGACCAGGCCGTCCTGCATCAGTAACAGGGCAATCTGCAAATCCATGTTTGCCTTCAGTTCAAAGCCGAGCCGCGTTGTCAGCCCGGCCGGGGCCCGGTCAGGGCCCCTTGCTAAGGCGATGGATCAGGGCTGGTATTTCCAGGCGCCGTTCTCGATTTTGACCATCACATAGGCGCGGTCATCAAGGCCGAGGTGGTCGCTGGCGGACATCGAAAAGATACCGTGCGCGCCTGCCACGTCCTTGACCTGCTCCAGCGCATCGCGCAACGCGGCGCGGAAAGCTGGCGTACCCGGCGTTGCTGATTTCAGGGCCACCGGCACCGCGGCGCTCATCAAGAGGCCGGCATCCCATGCGTGGCCGCCAAACGTGGAGACCGAACCCGCGCCGTATTTGGCTTCGTAGGCTTTCACATAATTGGTGCCCGCCGCCTTGACCGGGTGGCCCATGGGCAGCTGATCGACCACCAGCATCGGGCCGACCGGCAGGAAGGTGCCCTCCACGTCTTTGCCGCCCACCCGCAGGAAGTCCGCATTGGCCACGCCGTGGGTTTGGTAGAGCTTGCCCGCATAGCCACGCTCTTTGAGCGCTTTTTGCGGCAGGGCGGCCGGCGTACCCGAACCGGCGATGAGCACCGCATCAGGCTTGGCGGCAACGGTTTTGAGCACCTGGCCGGTCACCGAGGTATCCGAGCGAGCATAGCGCTCGTTCACCGTGATCTGGATGTTCTTGAGCGCTGCAGACTTGCTGAATTCCTGAAACCAGCCCTCGCCGTAGGCATCAGAAAAACCGATGAAGGCGACGGTCTTGACCCCACTTTTTGCCATGTGGTTGGCGATCGCCATGGACATCATGATGTCGTTCTGGGGTGTCTTGAAGACCCAGCGTTTTTTGGCGTCCTGTGGCTCCACGATACGGGCCGAGGCGGCCATTGAAATCATGGGGGTTTGGGCCTCGGCCACCACATCGATCATGGCCAGGGAGTTGGGCGTGATGGTCGAGCCAAGGACGATGTCGACCTTGTGCTCTGAGATCAGCTTGCGCGTGTTGCTGACGGCGGCCGTGGTGTCGGAGGCATCGTCGAGCACGATGTAATTGATTTTTTGTCCACCAATCGATTGCGGCATGAGCTCAATGGTGTTTTTTTCGGGGATGCCCAGCGAGGCTGCCGGTCCGGTGGCCGAGACGGTCACACCCACGTTGATATCGGCCTGCGCGAGTTGGCTGGCCAGTGCAAGGGCCACGATAGTCAATGGCTTGAGAAGTTTCATGCTGAGTCTCCTTTTGGGTTTGGTTTCGGAACGCGCGTTTTAACATGCTTGCCGGCTTGCGCCAGGACGCCAGCCGGCAAATCCAGGCCGGGGGGCAGCGCGAGCGCCCCCAGACCACCGAGAAAAAGATCGGCCACCATGGGCGCCAGGGCGTCATGGCTCATGCTGCCGCCTGGCTTCATCCAGGTAAACAGCCAGTTGATCATGCCAAACAGCAGCATGGTGAGGGGCTTGGCCAGCAGGGCCTGATGGAGGTCAGGCCGGATGCTGCCCACCAGCCTGGCAAATGCGGCAACGATGTCGCGCTCCTTGCCCAGCACCCGCTCACGATCCGGCGATTGCAGAAACTTGACATCTTCTGTCAAGACCCGGTGCGCGTCCTGAGCATCTACATACTCAGCCACAAAACTACAAATCAAGGCATGCAGTTGCTGCTGTGCCTGCGCCGGGGTCAGGCTGTCCCGGCTGGCCTGAGAGACCAGCAGCAAAAGGCGCGATACCTGGCCATCAGTCAAGCTGAGCAGCAAACTGTATTTGTCCTCAAAGTAGTGGTAGAGCGTGGCCTTGGAGAGCCCACAGGCCTGCGCCACCTGGTTCATCGAGGTCGCCGGGTAACCGCGGCGGGCAAACAGGTGCGCCGCCTGCGCCAGAATGGCATCACGCTGAACCTCGTAGCCGGGGGACCGTCCGCGTGGCATCAGGCTGAGCGCTCAGCGTTCGTCAAAAGACAAAACCAGGCGCTCACTCACCGGGTGGGCCTGACAGGCGAGCACAAAACCGGCCGCCAGCTCGGCCTGGTCGAGCGCGAAATTTCGGCTCATGCGCACCTGCCCTTGCAGCACCTTGGCGCGGCAGGTGCCGCAAACACCCGAGGTGCAGGCAAAGGGCAACTCAAGCCCGGCGGCCGCGCCACAGGCCAGCAAACTTGGCTGGCTGCGGTGAAATTCAAGCTCGCGGCGCAGTCCGTCCCGGATGATCAGCACCCGAGATATTTGCGGGTCTCCCGGCAGCCTCTGCGGCAGATCAGCCGTGGCCGTCCCGGTGGCCTGCGCCGCCACGCCAAAGCGTTCAATATGAATGCTTTGCTCGGGCACGCCGGAGGCGAGCAAAGCAGCCTGCACCTCGTCATTCATCTGAAACGGGCCACAAATATAGGCATGGTCAATGCTTTCGGGGCCCAGCACACTGGACAAAAACTGCGCCACCTTGTGCCGGTCGAGCAGCCCCATGTTCAGGTCAGCGTCGGTCTGTTCGTCAGAAAACACATGGTGCACCGACAGGCGCGACATATAACGATTTTTCAGGTCCTCAATATCGGCTTTGAACATGGTGGAGCGCAGCTGTCGGTTGCCATAAATCAGGGTAAAGCGGCTGTGCGGTTCGCGCGCCAGCAGAGTTTTCATGATGGACAAAATCGGCGTGATGCCACTGCCCCCGGCCAGCCCCACATGGTGCCGGCGTTGCGCCGGCGCGAGCGGGACAAAAAACCGGCCTTGGGGCGGCATCACCTGCAAGCTATCGCCAACCCGCAATTCACTGTTGAGCCAGTTTGAAAAAACCCCGCCCTTGACCCGACGTACGGCCACCCGCAGGGCGCCATCGTCGACCCCGGCACAAATTGAATAGGCGCGGCGCAGATCCTGCCCCTGCACCTTGGCGCGCAGCGTCAGGTACTGGCCCTGGGTGAAAGCAAACACTGACGCGAGGGCCGCGGGAACCTCGAAATTCAGCACCACAGCCTCGGCCGTGTCTGGCTGCATTGCGCTGACTGTGAGTTGATGGAAATCCAGGCGCATGGTCAATCAGATGGGCTTGAAGTGTTCAAACGGCTCCAGGCAATCCAGGCAGCGGTGGAGCGACTTGCAGGCGGTCGAACCAAAAGCCGACAGACGCTCGGTGCGGTGGCTATCGCACCGGGGGCAGGCCAGTGCCGCCGGCTTGGCACGGTAGGCCACAAAATGCATAGGCTGCGTCAAAGCGCTCGCCACCGGGCCGGGGGGTGCAATGCCGTAGTCTTGCAATTTGCGCCGTCCTGCAGGGCTGATCCAGTCGGTGGTCCAGGCCGGTGCCCGCTGCAGCAGCACCCGGGCCGGGCCCAGGCCGGCATCGTCCAGGGCCTGGAGCACCTGGCGCTCTATGAGCTCGGTGGCCGGGCAGCCCGAGTAGGTTGGCGTGAGCACCACCTGCAGCCCATCACTGGCGAGCTTGATGTCGCGCACGATGCCCAGATCACACACCGAGAGGGCCGGCACTTCGGGGTCAAGCACGCCCGCCAAGGCCTGCCAAGCCTGGTCGATTCTGCTTTGGTCAGTCAGCCCACTGCCAGAGGACCTTGCAAGCACTGACTGCGGGCTCACCAAGCACCTCCGGGATAGGCCCGCTGCAGGTACTGCAGTTCGCTCAGGATAAAGCCCATGTGCTCACTGTGAACACCCTGTTTGCCGGCACTGCGAAAACCGGTTTCAGCCGGCGTCGTCAAGCCCGCGGGCCGCAAAATCAGGCCCATCTCAGCCAGCCAGGCCGGCTGCAAATCGCACCAGCGCGGACCCAGCCCAGTCTGCGCGGCCTGCTCGTCAATCGCATCGCTGTCAAACAACTCATGGGTATAGGGCCACAGCTGCACCAGCGCGGCTGCCATTCGGCCCTGCGATTCGGGTGTGCCATCGCCCAGACGAATCACCCAGTCGGCGGCATGCTGCTGGTGGTAGCGCGCCTCTTTGAAAGCCTTGCCCGCAATTGCGGCAAGCTCTGCGTCGCAGGAAGGCGCCAAGCGCTGCCATAACAGCTTTAAAAAAGTCGCCACCATGGTGGTGCGCAACACGGTGAAACCGAAATCCCCGCGTGGCAACTCGACCAGGGTGATGTTGCGGTAGTCCCGCTCTTCGCGCAAAAAAGCCAGCTGGTCTTCGTCGTATTTCGGGACGCCCATTTGCCCGGCATGGCTGAGCAGCGCGCGGGCCTGACCGACCAGGTCGAGTGCAATATTGGTCATGGCAATATCCTCTTCCAACACCGGCGCATGGCCGCACCATTGGGACAGGCGGTGACTCAAAATCAGGCAGGTGTCAGCCAGGCGAAGCACATACTGCACGCCCGGTTCACCCCCGAGCCTCACCGAAGTGGGCAGGGCCATCACATGTGGTCCACCGCACCGGGCAGGCGGTAGAAGGTCGGGTGCCGGTAGACCTTGTCCTCCATGGGATCAAACAGCATGGCCTTGTCGCCCGGGTCGCTCGCCACAATTTGGTCCGAGCGCACGACCCACAGGCTGCAGCCTTCCTGGCGCCGGGTGTAGACATCCCGCGCCATGTGCAAAGCCATCTTGGCGTCGGTGGCATGCAGGCTGCCGCAGTGTTTGTGGTCCAGACCCGCTTTGGTGCGTACAAACACCTCCCAAAGCGGCCATTCATGCTGAGTTGTCATGCTGTTCCCTGCTGATCAATCAGGCTGCCTGGGCAATGGCATTGCGCTTGGCGGCATGGGCCAGCGCGGCCTCGCGCACCCAG
>SXGQ01635790.1_pt1 | contig 23561 bp, 18 predicted proteins | sample 3178371 | NCBI WGS metagenome assembly SXGQ01 (sample SAMN11356859, study PRJNA531348) | freshwater metagenome | isolation source: freshwater sample F1-20 | place: China: Fuxian Lake, Yuxi | collected 2017-12-25 | reverse complement strand
GCTCTTCGCTTCCCGCAGCTGCGATCCGGAGAAGATCGCCTTGGTGATGAACGCACCGCAGCCGGAGATTTTCTCGCCCGACCGGTTCCCGGCGGAGGCGGCGGCCGGCGCGCGCGCCGAATTCCGAGTGATGCACCACGGCCTGATCGCGCACCGCCACGGCGTGGACCTGCTGGTCGAGGCCATCGCCCAGCTGCGCCCGCGCATCCCCGGCATCCGCCTGGACCTGTACGGCGGCGAAACCCCGTTCCTGCCCGTCGTGCTCGAGCGGGCCCGCCAACTCGGCGTGGCCGATGCCGTCCACTACCACGGGCCCAAGTCGCAGGCGGAAATCGCGACCGCGATCCGCGAGTGCCACGTGGGCGTGGTGCCGAACCGGCGCTCGGTCTTCACCGAGATCAATTTCCCCACCCGGCTCTTCGAATACCTCGCGCTGCAGCGGCCCGTGATCGCCCCGTCCACCGAGGGCATCCGCGATTATTTCAGCCCGGAGGACCTGTACCTCTTCACCCCGGATGACGTCGCGAGCTTGGCTAGCCAGATCGAGGCAGTCCACCGCGACCCGGCCGCCGTGCCCGGCCGCGTGGCCCGCGGCCTCGCGGTGTACCGGGAGCACCGGTGGGAGGGCGAGCGGGACCAATTACTCCGCTCGATCGCGGGACTGTTGCCCGCGTGAGGTGAAAGCGGACGGCAGGATCCGTTTCCAATGCCCTCCCGATTCTTCTGCGCCCGCGGCTTCAGGACAGCAGCTGAAACCGCCCGTTCCTGAGTCACCGGCGCCCCTTTCCCCCTGAGAGCCCATTCCGATGTCCGTCCCTGTCGCGTTTCTCATCTTCAACCGCCCCCAGACCACCCGCCAGGTGTTCGCCGCCATCCGGGCGGCGCGGCCGGCGCGGCTGCTGGTCGTGGCGGACGGTCCCCGCAAGGACCGGCCCGGCGAAGCCGAGCGGTGCGCGGAAACCCGTGCCATCATCGATCAGGTGGACTGGCCCTGCGTGGTTGAGCGCAATTTTGCCGCGGAGAACCTCGGCTGCCGCGCCCGGGTGGCCAGCGGACTGGACTGGGTCTTCTCCCGGGTGGAAGAAGCCATCATCCTGGAGGACGACTGCCTGCCGCACCCGGACTTCTTCACCTTCTGCGCCGACCTGCTGCAGCGCTATAGGGAGGACCCGCGGGTGATGGCAGTGTGCGGTAACAACTTTCATCCCCACCTCCCGACGGACGCCAGTTATCACTTCTCGAAACACTGCTGGATCTGGGGTTGGGCCACCTGGCGCCGTGCGTGGCGACACTACGACGTGGCGATGTCCGACTGGCGCCAGACTCGTTCCTTGGGCTGGCCCAACGAGAGTTTCGTCAACCGGCACGAACGCGAGTATTGGACCGACTGCTTCGATCTGGTCGCCTACCAAGGCTTCAGTACTTGGGACTATCAGTGGATTCACACCTGCTGGCGGCACCGAGGTCTCTGTGTAATTCCGGCCCGGAACCTGGTCTCCAACATCGGCTTTGGCGCGGACGCCACCCATACGATCCACCCGGATGATCGCGCCGCCCTGCCGACCTCCGCCCTCGGAGCTTTGGTTCATCCCGAGGGCGTAAACCGACACACAGTCGCTGACCGCTATGATTTCGAGTGGGTTTACGGCGGCCGCAAGCGGTACCCGCACGTGCGCCTCGCGCACTGGGCTCTGCGCCCGTGGCGGGCCGTCAAACGCCAACTGAAGCGCTGGCTAGCCCGATGAAGACCCTCATCATCAACCAATCCGACACCCAGGGTGGCGCCAGCCTCGCCGGTTATCGGCTGCACCAGGAATTGGGGCGGCAAGGCGTACACTCCCGTCTGCTGGTCGGCCGGAAACATTCGGAGGATGCCAGCGTGAGTGTTTTCCCCCCGCCAGGACGTTGGGAGAACGTCGGCGGACGCGTTTCCCGTAACCTCGGCCTGAATTACGTCCACCTGCGCACAGAGGCGACTCTCGGCCGGTCGGCGCTCTTCCGGGAAGCGGATGTGGTCAATTACCACAACCTTCACTCCGGCTACTTCAATTATCTGGCGCTCGCTCCCCTGAGTCGAAGCAAGCCCTCGGTGCTCACGCTCCACGATATGTGGAGTTTCACTGGTCATTGCGTCTACAGTATGGGCTGCGAACGATGGCGCTCGGGTTGCGGGAATTGTCCGCAACCCCAGTCCTACCCCGCAATGCGCCGCGATGCCTCGGCGCTGGAATGGAAGCTGAAACGCCGAGGTTATGCGCAGGCGCGGCTGGCCGTGGTCTCCCCCAGCCGTTGGCTCGCGGGTTTGGCGGCTGAAAGCATTCTCGGCCGGTTTCCCATCACGTGCATTCCCTACGGCCTGGATCTCGACGCCTATCGTCCCTTGGACCGGTCCGTGTGTCGGCGGGCGTTGGGCCTGCCCGAGGATCGGGCCATCCTCCTATTCGCGGCTGAATCCCTGAAGGATCCACGCAAGGGGATCGATCTCCTGCATCGAGCGTTGCACGAACTGCCGCCCTCGTTGCGAAGTAACGTGCTCCTGCTGACTTTCGGAGGAGGTATCGGCGCATCGGCCCGCGCGGCCGATCTGCCCGCGGTTCACCTTGGGCCGATCGGCGGCGACCGATTGAAAGCCACCGTCTATTCCGCGGCCGACGCCTTCCTGTTTCCGTCCCGCGCGGACAATCTGCCGCTCGTGGTCCAGGAAGCAATGGCGTGCGGATTGCCCGTGGTTTCCTTTGCGGTGGGGGGCATTCCCGAGCTGGTGCGGCACGAGGAGACCGGCTTGCTGGCTCCGGCTGAGGACACGACGGCGTTGGCGCGACACCTCGCGCGTTGCCTTGCCGATTCCAGCCTCCGTGAGGCCTTCGGGCAAAAGGCACGGCGCGCCGCCGAGCGGGAGTTTCCCCTGAACCTGCAGGCCAGCCGCTACCTGAGTCTCTTCCGGGAGCTCCGCCATTCCGCTTGATCTCTGCGGTCGCCCTGGAAAGTCGCCTGCAATCGCCACGAGAATCAATTTGAGCATTACACTACCGCACCACGCGGAGTCAGCCGGGGAAACCGTCGGCTCCCTCGATGGACTCTGCCTGTTCCGCTTCGCCCACGCCTTCGAGACCGGAGGGGGAGTGGAGCGGATCCTGGAGGATCTGGATCACGGACTGCTCGCGCGACACGCGTTGAAGATTGTCCGCCTCCACCTCGCGAGCGCGGACAGCCCGGCCAAGTCCCGAACCTTGCCGGTCGGCCGGGGCACCCTGGTACTGCAGCCGGTGCGGCTCCCACCCGGCGGCCAGGAGCGGATGGCGGAGGAGGCCGCGGAAACGGCGTCTCCCGTCCGGGCCTGGCTCCGTCGTCGGGTGTTCGGCCATCCGCTCCTCTGGCGGCTCCTGTTTGCCCCTTATGCCCGGACCCGCCGTCTGACGCCGCGCGCAGGGGAGATCGCCGGGGCCGGCGAGCACTTCCGTCAACTCCATCAGGAGCATCGGTTTGACCTCTGCCTGCTGCACTTTTTTGGCGGCGCCGATGCCGATGAGATCCTCCAGGCCGCCCGCGCGGCCCAGGTGCCGGTCGGACTGATCAACCACTTCGCGAATGACCGCCTCCTCCACCTCGCGATCCGCCGCCACGAGGAAATCGCCACCGGCATTGGCAGCGTGACCGGGCAGGACGTCCCCCCGCACCTGCGGGGCCGTTTGGTCAATCTGGGCGACGGCATCGATCTCACCTGCTTCGATCCCGCCGCCACGCGTTCGCCTGCGGATCTGCCCTCCCACCCGGTCCTGTTTCTCCCCGCGCGGCTGTTGCGCACCAAGGGGCAGCTGGATCTCGTCCGTGCCGCGCGCCAACTCCACGATCAGGGGCTGCCGGTCACGGTGGCCTTCGCCGGCCGGGAAGACTCGCAGGCCTTCGTCACGGAACTCCGGCAGGAAGTCGCCCGGCTGAGGCTGGAGCCCCACGTCCGTTTCCTCGGGCAACTCTCCGCGCAGGAGATCCGCGGCTGGTTCCAAGCCAGCCTCGCCACCGTCTTCCCGACCTATCACCCGGAAGGCCTGCCGCGCGTGACCCTCGAATCCCAGGCGATGCACACGCCGGTCGTCGCTTACGCGACCGGAGGCATCGCGGAGGGCATCGAGCAGGGCCAGACGGGGTTTCTGGTGCCTACGGGCGACCTGTCCGCCTTGGTCGCCGCCGTGGCCCGGCTATTGCGGGAGCCTGGACTGCGTGCCCGGATGGGCGCAGCCGGCCGCCGGCGGGTCGAGGACCGGTTCACTGTGGCCGCGATGTGCCGCCGGCACGAGGAGTTTTACCGCTCCCTGCTCTCCCGGCCGCGCCTTTCAGCCTGAGACCTTTGCCCCGTGCCTCCGACCCTCGCCCTCCTGCTCGGATTCGCGCTCGCCGGCTTTTGCATTCGTCGGGCCGCCCGCGCGGAGGGGGGCTTCCCCCGGGCGCTGCTGTGGCCGGCACTGTGGTATATGGTCTGTTCGTCGCGACCCTTTGGCATCTGGATGATGGAGTGGAATATCAGGCTGCCCTTCATCAGCGACCTTGGGGGCGAGGGCAGCGCGATGGATCAGTTCTTTTACCTTTCGCTGATCCTGTTGGGGTGGCGGGTGCTCGCCCAACGGTCGTTCTCGCTCGGAGCACTGTTCCGCGAGAACCGCTGGCCCGCGCTGCTGCTGCTCCTGATGGCGGCCAGCATCCTGTGGTCCAATTACCCGTTCATCTCCTTCAAGCGCTACATCAAGGTCATCGGTTCCCTGACGATGGTCCTCGTCATCCTTACCGATGATCGCCCCTACCTGGCGATGCAGACCGTGCTCCGCACCTGCCTGTACGTGCACCTGCCCCTCTCCATCATCTGCATCAAGTACTTCCGCAATATCGGGGTCGAGTACTCGTTTATGGGCACCTCCAACTTCTGGCAGGGCATCGCGACCTCGAAGAACACGATGGGGCAGGTCGCGATGCTGGGCGTCGTCTATTTCGCGTGGGACCTGTTTCAAAACTGGCGCACACGCGGCTGGCGCCACCTTAACACTCTCTACCTGCTGATGGGGCTTTACCTGCTGAAGGGCTCGAATCACGGCGTCTCCAAGACCTCGATTTTGGTGGCGGTGCTGGCCGTCTCGATTCTCCTGACCCTGTATCTGCTGCGCCAACGGCCGGAGCCGTTGCTGCGATTCACCCGCTTGGCCCTGTTTGGCGGGCTGACGCTGGTGACGTTCATCGTCACCCACAGCATCGTGGCGTTCGATAACGACTCCTTCCTCGGAACTCTCGTCAAGCTTTTCGGCCGCGACATCACCCTGACCGACCGGCTCTACATCTGGCAGGATATGTACCGGGCCGCCGCGGGAAGCAACCTCTTCGGGATCGGGTACGGCGGTTTCTGGATTGGCCGGGAGGCCAACATCCCGTGGAACACGCACACGTGGGTCCTCGGCCAAGGCCATTCGGGCTACGTCGACACTTTCCTGCAGCTCGGGATCGCCGGCTGGGTCCTTCTCACCGGCATCATTTTGACCACCCATCGCCGGTTGGTCGCCGCCTTCGCCACGGACTTCGATTTTGCCGCCTGGCGCTTCACCCTGTTCCTCGTCGTGCTCTTCGTGAACCTCACGGAGACCACCCTCCTCCGCGGGGATCACCACCTTTGGTTCATCTTCACCGCCTGCATCTGGATGGTCCCCGCGCCGGCGACAGCGCCCGAGTACGAGGAGCAACCCGCTGAGGAAGTGCTGGCTGCGGAGGAGCAGGCCCAATGAGCCGCCGACCGCCTCCCACGCTCCTGATCGGCCACGGCTTCGAGGCCAATTACCTCCTCGGCTTCGCCCGTGGCCTGCACGCGCAGGGCATCGACCTGCTGGTGACGGCGGATGACACTTCCGCGCCGCGGCTCGCGGCCGCCGGGCTGCCCCACGTCAACCTCCGCGGGAGCGTCGATCCCAAGCGCTCCCCGGGGGCCAAGCTGTCCAATCTGGTGCGCTACCATCTCCGGCTGGCCGCGCTCGTCTTTCGGCACCGCGGCGGGGTGATCCACTTCTGCGGCATTCTCCGCCGGGAAATGATCCTCCTGGAAGGCATCCTGCTGCCCCTCTGGTTGCGCCTCTGGGCCGGCACCTACCTGCACACCGCCCACAACGCGTTGCCGCACGGCTGCGCGGACCGCCCCCTCTTCCGCCGCGCTTACCGCTGGATCTACCGCTGGCCCCACGGCATTTTGACCCACGCCGCCGTGGTCTCGCGCCAGTTGGAGGAGGAGTTCGACGTTTCTCCGGCCCGCCTCCACCGGATCTCGATCGGGCTCAACGAGGAGGTCCCCGCCAGTGGCCTGGACGCCGCCGGCGCCCGCGCGCGCCTCGGGCTGCCCCCCACCGGCCGCCTGCTGCTCTTCTGCGGGAAGATCGAACCCTACAAGGGGCTCGATCTGCTGCTTGCCGCCTGGGCCCAGGTGAACGCTCCGGACGCCCGCCTCTGCATCGTCGGCGAGTCCCGCGACCCGCAGCAGACGGCCGCCTTGGAACGGCAGCTCGCCGCCCTCCCGCCCGAACGTCGCCCCCTCTGGCGCGCGGCCTTTGTGCCCAACGACGAACTCGGGCTCTGGCTGGAGGCCGCCGATGCCCTGGTCCTGCCCTATCGCCAGATCTACCAGAGCGGCGTCGTGGTGCTGGGCCTCCGCTTCGGCCTCCCGCTGATCGCCACGCCCGTGGGCTCGATGCCGGATTACGTGACCCCGACCACCGGCATCCTCGCCGACGCCGCCGACGCCCCGGGGATCGCCCGCGCTTTGGCGGCCTTCCTCGACCGCCATCCGCCCTTCTCCCGCGCCGCCATCGCCACCGCCGCCCAGGAACTGGCCTGGCCGCGCCAATGCTCCCGGATCCGCGCCCTCTACCCCTCCTCCCCCGCAACCGCCGACCTCCCCTCGCCCGTATGCGCCTGACCTACGCCCTCATCACCCCCGCCCGCAACGAGGAGCAGACCCTCGGTGAGACGATCGCCGCGGTCGCCGCCCAGACCGTGCTGCCGGCACGCTGGGTCATCGTCGACGATGGCTCGACCGACCGTACGGCCCAAATCGCCGGGGCAGCCGCGGCCCAGCATCCGTGGATCCGGCTGGTCCAACGCCCGCCCCGCAAGGAGCGCCACTTCGCCGGGAAGGTCCACGCCGTGAACGCCGGCCTCGCCGCCCTCGCGGACGTCTCCTACGACGTGGTCGGGAACCTCGATGCGGACGTTTCCTTCGAGCCCGGCTATATGGCCTTCCTGCTCGAACGGTTCGCCGCAGAGCCGCGCCTGGGGGTCGGTGGGACACCGTTCACGCAGGACGGCTATGATTCGCTGCGCGACAGCTTCGAGGGTCCCAACTATGTCGCCGGCCCCTGCCAGCTCTTCCGGCGTGCGTGCTTTGAGGAAATCGGCGGCTACGTCGCCAACCCGGCCGGCGGCGTGGACTGGATCGCCGTGATGACGGCCCGGATGAAGGGCTGGGAAGTGCGCGCCTTCCCGGAAAAGCGCTTCCACCACCACCGCACGATGGGCACCGCCGAACGCGGCCCGGTCGCGGCCCAGTTCGCCTACGGGCAAAAGGACTATTACCTCGGCGGCTCGCCGGTTTGGCAGCTGTTCCGCGTCGCTTTCCGCCTGCCCAAGAAACCGCTCCTCTTCGGCGGCCTCGCCCTGCTCGCGGGCTACGGCTGGGCGGCCCTCCGCCGCGTCCCGCGGCCCGTTTCGCCCGAGCTGATGCGCTTCCACCGCGCCGACCAGATGCGGAAGCTCCGGCACATCCTGGCCAGCCTCGCGCGCGGGAAAAAGCCGGGCGCGTTCGCCCCACCGCCCGCCGCCGCCTGAGCCCCTACGTAGGCCGGCAGCGGGAAAATACCCCCACTTTTCGCACCTTAACCGCTCGCCTTTAACCTGCTTCCTGACGTGATTGCCAGAAATTCCCTGACCGTTGCTTCCTGTGTCGTTCCCAAGTCCTGCCGCGCCCGCCGTGGGGTTCGCGCCCGCCGCTGAGGAGTCCCCGATGACTTCATCCTCTGCCGCTTCGCGTTCGTCCCCCCACGCCGCCCGCCTGCGCCCGGCGCTGGACCGCTTCGTCGCCTGGTTCGAAGGGTTCGGGGAGACCTCCCAGGATCACCAGGATTTTTTCGCCAGCGTCCCCGGGCGCGCCGCTAAGCGCTTGTATTACCGACAACCGTTGCTAGGGAAAGTGGCCGTGTTGCCGATGGTCGCCTGCGAAGCCTTTCTGCCGTGGACCCGCCGCTTCTTCCATCAGCGAATGCGGCTCCCGATCGCCGACGCCCACTATGCGATGGGCTTCGCGCGGCTGTATGAGCTGACCGGCGACACCCGCCACCTGGACCGCGCGCGCCACTTCCTCGGCGTTCTGGAAGCGACCCGCTGCCCCGGGTACGAGCGCCACGGCTGGGGCTACCCCTTCGACTGGCAGACCCGCAACGGCGTGATCCCCCGCGGCACGCCCCTGATCACGACCACCCCCTACTGCTTCGAGGCCTTTGCCGACATCCACCGGCTGGCCCCGGATCCGCGCTGGGAGGCCATCCTCCGCTCGACGGCCGAACACGTGCTGCAGGACTACCGCGACATCGCCACCGGTCCCGACGCCGCGACCTGCACCTACACGCCGGATGGCGGCGAGCGGGTGGTCAACGCCAGCGCCTACCGGGCCTTCACCCTCTTCTACGCGGCCGAACTGCTGGGCGATGCTCGCTACCGCGAGCCCGCCCGCAAGAATCTGAACTTCGTCCTCAGCTGCCAGCAGGCGGACGGGTCCTGGCCCTACGCCGTCGACGGCGTGCGGCCCTTCGTCGACCACTTCCACACCTGCTTCGTGATGAAGGCGCTCGCCAAGATCGAGGCCTTGACTGGCCACGCCGGCTGCCGGGCCGCGCTCGACCGCGGGGTCGCCTATTATGTGGCCAACCTGTTCGACGCGGACGGCCTGCCCCGGCCCTTCGCGCGCGCGCCGCGCCTCACCCTTTACCGCCGCGAGCTGTACGATTGCGCCGAGTGTGTGAACCTCGGCGTGCTGCTCCGCGGCCGCTACCCCGCGCTCGACCAGGCCGTCGACCGCACCGTCGGGGAACTCCTCGATCACTGGCAACTCCCCTCCGGTTCGTTCCGGAGCCGCCGCCTGCTCCTCGGCTGGGACAATGTGCCAATGCACCGCTGGGGCCAGTCCGAGGTCTTCCGGAGCCTCGCCCTTGCTGCCTGAACGCGACCCCGGCAACGACGCTCCATCTTCTTTGCCGCGGCGAACCGGCGCCGGCGCTCCGCGCCGCCGCCGGCTGGGCCCGCCATCTGGGTCTGGAGGCCAGCCTATCCACTACCGACCCGCTGCTCGCCCCTCCGGGCGATTCCGTGCTGCTGGACGTCAGCAGCCTCGCGGCCGCGGACGTCTCCCCGGACCTGACCGCACTTGCCCCCGGCGTTCCACCCGCCCACCTGCTGCTGCTGGTCCGCGACGCCACACCCGCCACGGGGAAATGGCTCCGCCAAGCCACCCAGGGTGCTGTGGCCGGCGTCTCGACCGCCAATGGCCACGAGCGGCTGCAATTTCACTCCCTGCCCGCTGGCGCGGGCGCGGAACTTTCGGATGCCAGTCTGCCTCGCGATCCCGGGCCAGCCCTCGCCTTGGCCGCTGGCCCGCAAACCACGATCCTGCTGGACACCGCCGGGCACCCGCTCTGGCTCCGGATCACGGCCGGTCCCGCCACCGGGGCCCACGTTTGGAGCAGCCTCGACGCGCTGCCGCCGGAGCACCGCATCACGGAGGAAAAGGAGATCGAAGGCCGCTTCGGAACCGTGCTGCCGCTGCTCGCCTTTTTGCGCGGCGTGCACGGCGCTGCCTGCTGGCACAACCCACACCGGCACCTCGGCATCGTGATCGATGATCCGCTGGTCGAACCGCGCTACGGCTGCCTCGATTTCCCCGCCCTGCTCGCCACCGGCCGCCGCATCGGCCTGCACGTGACGCTCGCCTTCATCCCGTGGAATAACTGGCAGACCAAACCCGAGGAAGCCGCCCCCTTCCGCGCCCAGCCAGATGTCTTCAGCCTCTGCGTGCACGGCTGCGACCATACTGGCGGGGAGTATGAATCCCGGGATCCGGACTTCCTCCGCACACTGACCGCCGAGGCCCTGCGCCGGATGGCGGACCACACGGAGAAGACCGGCCTGCCCACCCAGCCCTTGATGGTCTGTCCGCAGGAGCGCTTCTCTCGCGCCGCGCTCGGTGCCCTCGCCCGCGAACCAGGGATCGAGGCGGTGGTGAATTCCCGTTTTCTCCCCCGCGATCACCGGCTCGGCACCACCACCGCCGCCGACCTGCTGCGCCCCGCCTTCACCGGCTACCACGGCTGCACGCTGATCAAGCGCTTCTACCCGGAAGACACCTGGAAACTCGCCCTCGCCCGCTTCCTCGGACAACCGGCGCTGCTGGTCGAACACCACGCCTACTTCCGTTCGGGCACCGGGCACTTGGAACAGGAGATCGCCCGCCTCCGCGCCGCGGATCCAAGCTTCACGTCACCGCCCATCACCGATCTCGTCCGCCAGACCCACTGGCGCCGCACGCCCGCCCCGGGCCAGCTGGAACTCCTCGTCCTCACCCGTCGCCTGGACTTCCACGTCGCCGGCCCCGGTCCCACGCAAGTGACGCTGCTCCGGCCGCTGCCCTCCGAGGTCGATATTTCTGGCGTCCGGCTCGACGGTCAGGAAGTCGCCTTCCAGCGCGCAAACGGGCTGCTGACGGTGCAGATTCCGGACCTTTCCGCGGGGGAACACCACTTCGAGCTCCGCTTCGCCCCGCCGCCCGCGGCCAAGCCCTACCGGCGCTCCGTCGCGCAGCGCGCCGGGATCGCCCTGCGCCGCGTCGTCTCCGAATTCCGCGACCGCGTCCTCGCCCGCGAGGTCAGCCTGCTCCGCTTCGCCCAACACGTCGCCCAGATGCTGCGACTGAGGGCCTAGGCTGGACCGAGCCGGCCCGGCTACGTACCCCCCGCGCGCGCCGCGGGGGACAATCCCCGCCAAAATCCTTCGCGACCGTTGCGGTCGCGCCCTTCCCTCCCTCCCGCCTTATGTGCGGCATTTGCGGAACCTTTCATTATACCGGCAGCGAACCCGTCGCGGAAGCCAGCATCCGCCGGATGATGGACACGATTGTCCACCGCGGTCCGGATGACGCGGGCGTGCACCTCGACGGCACGCTCGGCCTCGGCTTCCGCCGCCTCGCGATCCTCGACCTCAGCCCCGCCGGCCATCAGCCGATGTCCGATCCCGCCGGCCGCGTCTGGGTCGCCTTCAACGGGGAGATCTACAATTTCCGCGCGCTCCGCGCCGAGCTCGAGGGCAAGGGCCACCGCTTCCGCAGCCACTGCGACACCGAGGTGATCGTGCAGGGCTTCGTCGAGTGGGGCGATGACGTCCTCAACCGTCTCGAGGGAATGTTCGGCCTCGCCGTCTGGGAACCCCGCCGCCGGCGCCTGCTCCTCGCCCGCGACCAGCTCGGCATCAAGCCGGTCTATTACACGATCCACGACGGGAAGCTGCATTTCGGCTCCGAAATCCGGCCCCTTCTCGCCGCCCTGCCGGGCAAGCCCGGCCTCGACCTCGAGGCGGCCGCCGAATTCCTCCGTTACCGCTACACGCCCGCGCCCCGCACGATCTACGCCGGAATCCAGAAGCTCGCGGCCGGGGAAATGCTGGTCGTCCAAAACGGCACCGCCACCCTCAGCCGCTACTACACCCACGCCCCGGAACCCTTCGCCCCCGCCCCGCGCCCGGACGAGGCCGCGGAACAGCTGCTCGGCCTGTACGAGACCGCGGTCCAGCGCCACCTGATGAGCGATGTCCCGGTCGGCCTGCTCCTGAGCGGCGGGCTCGATTCCGGGCTCCTCCTCGGCCTGATGGCCAAGCACGGCCGCGACTGGCCGACCTTCAGCGTCGGTTACGGCACCAGCTTCCGCGACGATGAGCTCACTGATGCGGCCCGTACCGCTCAGCTCTTCGGCGCCCGCCACCACGAGGTCCGCATCGACCGCGCCACCTTCGAGCGGGAACTGCCGAAAATCGTCGCCGCGGTCGAGGAACCCGTCGCCTCCTCCTCCGTCGTCCCGATGTACTTTGTCTGCGGCCGGGCCCGGCAGGACGTGAAGGTCGCCCTGATCGGCCAAGGGCCCGATGAGCTCTGCGGCGGTTACACCCGCCACCTCGGCGTCCACTACGGGCACCTCTGGCGGGACCTGCCCGGCCCCCTCCGCCGCGCCGCCTCCGCCCTCCTCGGCCGGATGCGCCGCGCCGAAAGCCTCCGCCGCGGGCTCTACTCGCTCGACGAGCCCGAGCCCCTCCGCCGCTACCAGCAGGTCTTCTCACTTGCGGCCGAAGCGACCCTGCAAGGCCTCTTCCGGCCCGGCCACGTGCCCGCCGCGACCGGTCCCGCCCCCGTCGAGGGGTGGGAGGCCCTCCGGCCCCAGTTGCGCGCCCTGGACGAACTGAACGCCTTCCAGCTGCTTGAGGTGCGTTCCTCCCTCCCCGACGAACTCCTGCTGTACGGGGACAAGCTCTCAATGGCCCACGCCCTCGAGGCCCGGGTGCCCTACCTCGACCGCCCCCTCGTCGAATTCCTCCAGCGCCTGCCCGCCTCGCTCAAGATCCGCCGCGGGATGCGCAAGTGGATCCACCGCCGCGTCTGCGGCCGGTTCCTGCCTGCGGAAATCCTCCGCCGGAAGAAACGCGGCTTCGCGGTCAACGTGGTCGACGACTGGTTCCGCGGCTCCCTCCAAGGCAAGGTCAACGACTGCCTCGCCGATCCCCGGTCCCGGATCTACCAGCACCTCGACCCCCGGGCCGTCACCGCCCTCCAGCAACGCCACTCGTCCGGCCAGGAGGACCAGCACAAGCTGCTGTTCAGCCTCGTGGTGCTCGAACAATGGCTCCGCCAAACAGGGTGACCAAGCCTTCACCTTCCGATGGTAAAAAACTTTTCAAGTCGATCCGCCCTACGGGCACCCGTTGACTCACCTAGGTAATACACCTGATCTGACCGCCTCAACCAACTCCTTCCCCACGATGCATTCTTCTCCCGCGCTCAGGTCCTCCCTTCCTGCCCTGCGCACCCACGAGCGCAGCGTCCTGCTCGCCGTCCTAGTTGCCGCACTTGCGCCGACGGTCTGCGCCTTCACCCGCCAGGGCACGACCCTGCTCACCGATGGTTCGCTTGCCGATGTGAATGCCGCGCTCAATGCGGCGGTGGCCGGGGATGAGGTCCGCGTCCCCGCCGGCTCGTTCACCTGGGGCGACAACGGTTCCACGGTCAATGTCTCCAAGCCGGTCCAACTGGTCGGCGCCGGGCCAGGGCAAACCATCATCAGCATCTCCTCCACGGCGGGGACTTGGACGAACGCTGTGATCCGCGTTTCCAGCGGTGCGGTGGCGCGGGACTTCACCGTGCGCGGCGCCGCCGGCTCCAAATCCGCCTTCGCCACCTTCGGGAACGGCTGGCGCATCACCAATATCACCTACCTGGGTGTTTCCGGGGAAGGCTACTTCGTCTACACCAGCGGGGGCTATGGCCTGATTGACTCCTGCAACATCACCGGCGGCGCGGGCAACTCGGAGCTGATCTTCAGTCGTGGACCGACTGATTCCTGGCAGACCCCATCCTCGATGGGGAGTGCTGACGCGGTCTACATCGAAGACTGTACCTTCAACACCAACGGCTACGTCTGCGATATGAATTCGAACGCCCGCGGGGTCGTGCGCTTCTGCACGATTACCGAGATGATGAAGGTGGACTCCCACGGCGTGGCCTCCAACACCCCGGACCGGAGCGCGCGGCAAATTGAGATCTACGGCAATGCGTGGACGCGGGACTGGGCGGGCACACACATCGAAGTCCGGGGAGGTACCGCGCGCATCTTCGCGAACCGGGCAGCGTCGCTCGGCGAGAAAGCTTGGTTCTACCTGCGCGAATATGGCTGTTTGGCACGCTGGCCAAACTTCAACAACACCTTCCAAACTCCGATCAATTATCCGATCAAGGACCAAGTCGGCGTCGGTACCGATCCCAAGGTTGGGGGCGCGGAGCCCGTCTACATCTGGGATATGCGCGCTCAGAATAACGCCGACTGGCCGCTGAATTGGTTCGCGGATCTGACCGGAGCCATCGACCTCTATCGGGTCCAAACTGGAAACCCAACTGCAACCTTCACCAAGCAGGACATCATCGCGAAGGACCGGGACTACTTCCGGGAGGATATCACCAAGACCTTCGATGGCTCCTCCGGCGTCGGCGTGGGCACGAAAGCGCAGATGAACGCGATCCGCGGGCTGAAAAAGGGCGTCGGCTACTGGGTCACGGACGAGGGCGAGTGGAACAACACCAACGGGGCCACCCCGGACGGCCAGCTCTACGTCTGGAACGGCACCGCCTGGGAATTCAACTATCGGCCCTACACCTATCCGCACCCTCTCCGGGGCGCCGGCGCGCCCAACAACGTGCGCATCCGGGTGGACGTGCGCTGAATTCCTCTCCCGATATGCCGCCGGAACCTGCCGCCGGGCCTTCCCCGGGCGAACTGCCGCGGCTTTGTTACGTCGGCAGCCTCCCGGTCGAGGCCACCTCGGCCAGTATGGTGCTGCTGCACCGTCTCCTGGAGACCTATCCCCCGGAACGGCTGCGGATCCTCCACGCCCGGGATAATCCCGAACAGCCGCTGCATCCGGAGCGACGCCTCCCCGGGGTTCCGCACCAGGAGCTGCCCGCGACCTTCCGCCGGGGCTGGGTGTTTGCCCGGCGACGGCTGCCCCGGGTCTTCCGCTGGGCCCTCGCTTGGCACTCGCGTCGCCAGACCGTAGCCGCGCTCCAAGCCCTAGGGAACTTCCGTCCCGAGGCGGTCCTGACCATCCACGAGCTCTTCGGGTGGGCCACCGCCGATCACCTCGCGCGGCGCACCGGCGCCCAGCTCCACCTGGTCCTGCACGACGAATGGTTCCGTAACCTGCCAATGGCGGCCTCCCTGCGCCCTTGGTTCGAGGCGCGCTTCAGCGAGGTCTACCGCCGCGCGCAAAGCCGGCTCTGCGTCTGCCCGTATATGGAGGAAAACTACCGGTCCCGGTTCGGCGCGCCCGGTACTGTCCTCTACCCGGCCCGCGGGCTCGGCAGCCCCGTCCATCCCACCCCCCCACCAGGGCTGGAGGTCCCGGGTCCACTCCAGGTGGCTTACGGCGGCAACGTGTTCCACCGCGGGTATTGGGAAAGCCTCGGGCACGTGGCTTCGGTCTTGGCGGAGACCAACGGCCAGCTTCACCTGTTCGGCCCCTCGGCGGAGGCCGCCCGGGCGAATGGGCTGGAACGGGCCAACGTGGTCACCCACGGCTTCACCTTCGATCTCGCCGCCCGCCTGCGCTCCCTGGCCCACGTGCTTTACCTGCCGATGACCTTTGAGTCCCGGGAAGAACCCAATATGCGGGTGAGTTTCCCCAGCAAGCTCGTCGAATATACGGCTACGGGCCTCCCGCTCCTGATCCACGGTCCGGCCTACTGCTCCGCCGTCCGCTGGGCGCTCGATCATCCCGGAATTGCCGCGGTCGTGACGGAACCCGGGGTCGCCCCCTTGCGTGCCGCGCTCGCGGACCTGTCCGTTCCCGCCCGCCGGCGGGCCTTCGCCGAAACCGCGATCCGGGTCGCCCAACCCCTCTTCTCCCCCGCCCGGGCCGAGGAGATCTTTCATCGCGCGCTGCGCCGCTGAACGGCCCCGAGCCCGTATGCCCTCCATCAGCGTCGTCATCCCTACTTTCAATCGCGCCCGCCTGCTCGGCGAGGCGATCAACAGCGCCCTCGGACAAAGCCGGCCACCGGACGAGATCATTGTGGTGGACGACGGCTCCACGGACGACACTCCGGTGCGGATGGCTGCTTATGGTCCTCGCGTTCGTTACGTGCGCCAAGCCAACCAAGGTCCCTCCGCGGCGCGGAACCACGGTTTCCGGCTCGCGACCGGGGACTACGTCGCCCTCCTCGATTCGGACGACCTCTGGACTACGGATCGTCTGGAGCGACAACGCGACCTTCTTTCCCGGCATCCCCACGCGGACGTGGTGTTCGGCCGCGAGGTGCTCTTCGGCGCCGACCGCGCGGAGCAGGATTGGAATCTGCACGATCCGCAGGTGCGGGAAGCGCTCCGTGCCGCGGACGGGCCGCTGGCTCACCCCCTTCAGCTCCTGCTCCGGGAGAATATGCTGCCCACCTCCTCCGTGCTCTTCCGTCGGGCCTGCCTCGTCCGCACCGGAATGATCGACGAGTCACTCCGGCAGGCCGAGGACTGGGACCTGTGGTTACGGTTCGCCCTGGCTGGCTGTTCGTTCGCCTACGTACCGGCCCCGCTTTGTCGCCGCCGGATACACCAAGACAACCTCATCCACGACTGGGAGGCCCGCACCCGCGCGACCCTCGCCGTACTGGAACGCCACCTCGGCGCCTGCGGGCCGCTCCGCGCCGCAGCGGAGGAGCGCTGTTCCCGGCTCGCTTACGACCTCGGCAGCCGACAGCTTTACCAGCGCCGCTTCCGCGCCGCGAAGGCGACGCTGGGGCAGGTCCGCCCGGGAACCGCGCGTCCGTGGATCCTCACACTGAAACGCACGGCCGCCACGGTGATGGCCGGCCTATCCCGCCGCAGCTAGCACTCCCGTGACGCGTGCCCCCCAAGCGGGGCAGTTCCGCCCCGGGCCCAGAGCGTCCAATCCCCTTCCGTTGATGAAAGACCTGATCGTCGGTGCCTTCCTCGGGTACCTCCCGCCCAGCCTCCTGCCCTGGGTCAACTCCATCCGCCGTTCGGGCTTCTCGGGGGACAAATTGGCCTTGGTCTACGGTCTCGACGTGCGCGCCGATTTTGCCGCGGACTTCCTGCAGGCGGAGGGGTTCATCGTCGAGCGGCCCGGCCCCTATCCGGCCTCGATCGTGGTGGAACGGTTCCGCGACATCGTGCGCTTTCTCGATGCCCATCCGGGACTCTACCGTCACGTCATCGCAACGGACGTCGGCGACGTGGTTTTCCAACAGGATCCCTCCCCCTTCCTCGAAGCCCGGTTACGGGACGGCAAGGAAATCCTCGTGGGGTCCGAATGCGTGCGCTTCGCGGATCAGCCCTGGGGCCGGGACAACCTGCTGCGTTCCTTTCCCGAAGAGGCCCACGCGCACCTCGACGACATCATCTACAACGCGGGCGTGATCGCGGCGACCGCTCCCGCGGCCCGCGAGCTCTTCGCTGCCATTTACGCCAAGTCGATCTCGTCGCCCATTAGCAATCCCGACCAGGCGGCGCTGAACCTGCTGCTGCAGGGCCGGTTCAAGCCCCGCACCGTGTTCGCCTCCCTCGCGGACGGTTGGGCCCTGCATTGCGGCACCACCCTCAGCCCGGATGCGGGAACGGAATTGCACCAACGGTTCGTCGAACCCATAGGCGAGATTCGGGGAGGCGTAGGCTACACATACGCGGGCGATCCGGTCTGCATTTTGCATCAGTACACGCGCGATGCCCGCAACCTGCCTCAGGTGCATCGCCGGTACCGCGCGGCGGGACGCCTCGGGCTGAAATTCTGGAAGCTGCGCTTTCTCGCCTACCGGGCGCGGCGGAAACTTCGGCGCGTCCTGACCTCGGCGGAGCTCCGTGGCCCGGAGGGCCCAAGCTGACGACGGAGGGATTCTACTCACCTGAAAGCACGGTCTGCTCAGCAAAAGCCGCGTCACCAAAAACTGGGAATTACCGCCCGGTATGGTCGACTCTCGTGTAACACTCCCTCCACGATGCCTACGACCCACTTGAACACTCGGCCTGCGCCTGCCCTGCACTCGCCCACTGGAGCGGCGTCCCTTCAGGAGCGAGGCCACTGGACGCGCGAAGCTACGACCGCTTCCGCCACCGGCGCACCCGCGCGCAGCGCCGCACCTCTGCCGATCAAATCCTGGCTCAAAACCAAGCTCAAGGCGCTCATCAGCGAAGGCGAATGGCGGGCTCTCTCCAACCTCCGGATTGAACTGCGGATCTCCCGACTGCACCGCCAGGGCCTCAAAACCCTCCGGCGTAATGGGTGGTCGCGCCCGGAACGCCTGAACCTTGGCTCCGGTTCCGACCGTAAACCTGGATTTCTGAACGTCGACCTCTTCCCCGGCGGCGATCTCACCTTGGATCTCCGCCGCGGCCTGCCGTTCGCCTCCGACGCCACCTCCCTGATCGTGTCCGAACACTTCTTTGAGCACGTCGACTACCCTGGCCCAGTCACCCAGCTGCTCCTGGAGTGCTTCCGCGTCCTCCGCCCGGGCGGTCGCTTCCGGATGAGCGTTCCCGACACCGCGTGGCCCGTGGAGGCCTATGTGGCTGGAGCGGACCACCCCTATTTCACCGCCTGCAAGCAGGAGCGTTGGCATCCCGATTACTGCCAAACGCGGGCGGAACACCTGAACTATCACTACCATCAGGACGGGGAACATAAATTCCTTTACGACGAGGAAACGGCCCGCCTGCTGTTGGACCGCACCGGGTTCATCCGCGTGGCCCGCTGCGGCTACGACGCGCAACTGGACTCCCCTGGCCGGAAGATCGGCAGCCTGGTGATGGAGGGATTCAAGCCGGGAGCCAGCTGACCAAGCCCCATCGGCGACAGAAAACGCGCCCAAGTGGGCGCGTCTGGATCAAACGCGCCGCCTTCCTGTGGCCAATCGGGCCCCAGGACACAAGTTCCACAGCTCGCTTCGCCAACCAGGGTCTCCCGTCTTCCACCGCCGCCAAACCACCCGGCAGTGAACGGGCAAGTCATCGGAAATGAACCAACCTACCCGTCGCGAAGCCTATCTCCTTCCGAAAACATTGCTTCACCCCTTGTACCCTCTCGCCGAAGCGCGTGCCCGAACAAATGCCTGAGCGTTGTTACGACACTTCCCATCCAATGCTCCATCCGTTGACCCGGATTCTTTGGAATCTATTGCGTTGGGTCAGCTTGCTCCGGGGAAACTCCGCCTCGCCCGCCTACCGGGTGATCTCCCTCGGTCGTCCTGAGCGATTGCAACTACTGGCGGAGAACCAGCTTGGACTCCCCCAGTTGGAACGATTCCCGGCGATCAACGGCTACTCCGACGCCGAGGTCCAACGGGCGCTAAAGGACAGCGGTCTGACCTACCATCGGCTTGATTTCCCGACCAACGGCACGCTCGCGTGTTTTCTGTCCAAGCACGCCGCCTTCCGGCTGCAGGTGGACCAAAAGCTGCCGCTACTGGTGTTGCTGGAGGATGACGTGCGCCTCGATCCCGACTTCGACGCGTACGTGCGGGTCGCCGCCCAGTTGCTCTTCCTCTTCCCTTGGCTGACCCATTTACGGCTCGCGCAGTGGGGTGAGGGTTACATCACGAACGTCCGCGGCGCCGAACGAATTCTCCACAAGCTCGGCCAGCAGGGCATCAGACGGAACATCGACAACCAACTGCGGCGGGACTGCGGGCCTCAGTTCCCCGTCGGGCGCCTCACTCCTCCGCGCTGGCAACTGGTCGTGGCAACCAATGCCGGCGACTGCCTGAAGACCGGCCCTGTTACGCTAGCGCGGATCATTTCGGGATGAGAAGCCAACCAGAAGCGTGCCTTGGCTGATTCATTATCGGTGCGAGGTCTAAATTCAAGATCGCGGGAAGCTGACGGAACATAGCCTTGCACCAAAAGTCCGCATCGGTCGCTGTACGCCGCGCATTCGCTCTTCCTCCGGATGAAACCCATTTTCGAACGCGTCAGACTATCGTAAATCCCCGAACGACGGCGCTCAAACGCTGACTTTGGCCGCTAACCCTATCGCATAGATCCTGGATGGCGCGCGTACCCTCTCGAGGCGCCCAGGTTCCAGTCCCGCCTAATTGTCGTGAATCTTAACACTTTACTTACGCGCTCGGCGCGGCGCTGCTGACCGTCAGCGTCCTCCGGTGGCCAACCCCCGCCCGGACCGCCGCAGCCCGACATATTGCCATCGATGGGCTGCGCGGCTACCTCGCTTTCGCCGTCTTCCTCTACCACTCCGAGATTTGGTTCCGCTATATTCCAACTGGCGAATGGAAAACGCCGGATTCACTTCCGGTCTCGTTTCTGGGAGGCGCAAGCGTCGCCTGTTTTTTTATGATCACCGGCTTCCTCTTCACCTCCAAACTACTGGAGGCGCGGAAATCCGGCGTGGACTGGATCCAGTTGTACGTGGGCCGCGTTTTCCGGATCGGCCCTCTCTATCTTTTCTCGCTCGCGATCGTGTATATACTCGTCCTTCACGAAAGTGGTTACGTGATCCGGGAGGACGCGTTTACCTTGGCCCGGAGCGTGATCAAGACTCTCGCCCTTGGGGTGTTTAGCGTGCCTCCGCTCAACGGCGTACCGGACCCCGGCCTTATGGTGGCGGGCGTTTATTGGACGCTCGCGTATGAATGGTTCTTTTACGGCACCCTTCCATTGCTCGCGTTTTGCTTCGCCCGTCGGCCCCCAATTATATTCCTGGGGTTGACCCTTCTCAGCGGAGGCTGGCTATTCCGCTTCAAACCTCCGGTAGATCTTCTCCTTCCTTTCCTGGGCGGCATTTTTGCAGCCTTCGCAGTACGGCTCCCGAAGGTGCGCCAGCTTGCGGCACTGCCGGCGGCCCCAACGCTTCTAATCGCAGTCCTGATCATCGGCGCGAACGCGGTTTCATCGCCTTTCGCCCCACCCAATCTGTTCGTGCTTACCCTTTTCTTCACCTGCGTCGCTGCCGGCAACTCCCTCTTCGGCCTCTTCACAGCCAAGGCCTCCCTCGCCTTGGGGGAACTCTCGTATGGCGTCTATCTGCTACACGGGTTGATCCTCTACGTGACCCTGGCTATGACGCCGCTTGGCTCACTTCTGACCGATACCCATCCCGATCTTTACCCTGTTGCCTTGGCGGGACTCACGCCGCCGCTAATCCTGCTTTCCTACGCGGCCTACCACGGCATCGAACGCCCTGGAACCCAGGCCGGCCGAAAATTTTCGCACCTGACAGCGAGTGCTGTGAGATCCTTACTCGGATATTCGGATATCCCGAGACAAGGGTCGCCCTTCCCGGCGACGACGTTGCAGCATCCCTAATGGGTCTACTGACCGAACTCAAGATTCTATAGCAATTCCATTGAGAGTCTGACCGGATTATTGGTTGTTTTCACGATTATTGCCGAAATCGAACCTCCAAGCGGGTTCTGGACCGTGAGAAAGCTCCGCTTGGCTGGTCTGAACGGAGACCGGAGCTGAGCTCTTAAGCAGAGCATTCAGCGGCCAGATGCGCCGAACTCCACCCCGTCTTTAGGCGAGTCTGGTGCGCTTGCGACGCAAATTAGGACTGCGCCTGGCACGCCTTCATTGTAGCAAATCCATCTCACTACCCCACCCCGCCATAGCAGAGCGACCAACTCTGCCGGACATTGGACCTCGTACCAATACTACTCCCAATACGCCCTATGATCCTAAAACGCATACGGAGGCACTTTGTTCTAAATCATAAGCGCCGACTCCAAGCATCAGTCGAACATTTTGTTCGTTATCCGAAAGTGGCATTTGTCTTCCAAACCTTCAATAAGGCAGGAAACTTAACCAAAGTCCTCAGGCCGTTTCTTCGCGCGAGGGTAAAACACGTCACACTTTTTGCCGATGGGTGCATCGATCGATCAGCCAAGCGAGCCCACACCCTACTGTCCGGCCCAGGGCACCTCGTGGTACTTGCGAACGACACCCACGAGATCCGCAATTACCGAACCGCCCTCCACGCCGCCCACGGACAAGGATGTTCTACCGCCCTTCTGCTGCAGGACGACGATCTCTACACCGACCAGATTTTTGCGTGGCTCGATGCCGCTTTGAACCGGATGGCCGAGGATCCAAAGATCGCCTTAGTAGGTGGCAATGGCGGGGCCAATTTTGTTCCCGGCCGGATCGCCGCCGCGGATGAGGGATTGTGCTCCGCCAAATTCGAGATTTGGAGCGAAGGTGCCGAGACCCGCTTCAGGATTGGATCCTATCAGGAAATGATCCTCTCCCGGGCAACTCCCACCGCGGATGGCTCTCGCGGGGAGTTTGTCGCAACCGTGAACCGGGCGCCCCAGTTGGTCAGTATCCCGTGGGCCCTGCGGCTGGGCTTCTTTCCGGCGGAGCTGGAGCCATACCAGTACGACGATGACTACCATGGACTGTTAGCTTGGACCAACGGAGCCAAGGTCCTTCACTTGCCCACCACGTGCAAGACTGGCGATGTGGGCACCGGTGGAATGAGGCTGTAGAACGCCGTCGGCGTCCACTCGCGACCGACACATTTCCGCCGCAATTGGAACTTTGTTCTCGATCGCTTTGGCCAACACATCAATGCGGGGGCAATCAATAGAAAAGTCGATCTCGCCAACACATAAGGAGAATGACCCCCATACCGACATTTAATATCAAGATATTCCCAAACTTATGATACGCCCGCTACTCAGGAGTGCCCTATTTCCAATCCGCAAAGCCCTCGGGACCTTTGAGCTAGAACGCCTCCTAGAAGATGCAGGGAAACGGGCGCAAAGGGCTCGCGTGGAGCACCTCAACCAGCGCAACCTGGCAGCCGCCTCCTCCGTCGAAATACAGTCATCAGCAATATGCCAGCGTGCCCAAAAAATTGTCTCGGCGCTTCGTCCCCTTGGTGTGACCGATGGCAGCTACGTCCGTATCGGCCGGGAATTCGACGGAGGCTATATAATGCTGGATCACTTCCCCAGTGAACTGGAAGCCGCATACAGCTTCGGGATAAATTACGATGCCTCGTGGGACCTTCAAATCGCGGATAAGGGGATTCCGGTCCACCTCTACGACCATACGATTCCAGCGCCACCCCAGATGCACCACAACTTTCACTTCCAGCCCCGAGGCATCTGCGGACACAGGAGAGCCCCCGGTCTGATGACGCTAGCAGATTGCTTACGACAGAACGGACACTCCAATGCAGTAGCACTATTGCTAAAGATGGACGTCGAGGGCTGGGAATGGGATGTCTTTTCCGAATGCCCCTCCACCTTGCTGGACAAATTCCAGCAGATCGTCGTCGAGTATCACGGCCTCACACACTCTGCCTACCAGCCGAGAAGGTTCGGCGAGACCATCCAAATCCTGGAAAAGCTGAATCAAACCCATCAGGTGGTCCATGTGCACGCGAACAGCTTGAGCTCCGTCTTGGCAGTAAAACGGCTGGTATTACCGGATCTTCTCGAGGTGACTTACATTCGGCGGTCGGACTTCTCGCACAAAATAGTCGATGACGAACGCATCTTTCCAACCGATCTCGATGAGCCGACACTCGATTCGTCGCCAGCCCTTTACCTTGGGCGCTTTGACGGCAATTTCTAATAAGGTGGTCCCCGTCGGTTGGACAGCGGATCGGGTAAATTAAGTTAAGAGAGACAAAGGCGCTTTCGATGCCTTGGCCGACTCCGAGGACAGGAGCCGAAGAGCTTGCCGCAGGAGTCGGCCCGGGGTCGGACGGATGGT
>SXGQ01547618.1_pt1 | contig 23563 bp, 23 predicted proteins | sample 3178371 | NCBI WGS metagenome assembly SXGQ01 (sample SAMN11356859, study PRJNA531348) | freshwater metagenome | isolation source: freshwater sample F1-20 | place: China: Fuxian Lake, Yuxi | collected 2017-12-25 | reverse complement strand
GCGCTACAAGGATCTGCAGGACATCATCGCAATCCTTGGTCTCGACGAGCTCTCACCCGAGGACAAGCAGACCGTCTACCGTGCCCGCAAGATCCAGCGCTTTCTCTCCCAGCCGTTCTCCGTCGCCGAGGTTTTCACCGGCTCTCCGGGCAAGTACGTCCCGGTCAAGGACACCGTCCGCGGCTTCAAGATGATCCTCGAGGGCAAGCTCGACGACGTCGCCGAGGGCGACTTCTACATGAAGGGCGGCATCGACGAGGTGCTCGCCGCCGCGAAAAAGGCCTGAGCCAGCCCGCCATGCCGCTGACCCTGGAAATCGTCACGCCCGAGGCCCGGGTTTATTCCGACACCATCGACTCGGTCGTCATCCCGACGGTCGAGGGCGAGGTGGGGATCCTGCCGGGCCACATCCCGCTGCTCACGCAGATCGAGCACGGCGAGCTTCGCGTGTCCAAGGGAAGCGCCACTGAGCTCCTCGCCATCAGCGGCGGATTCGCCGAGGTCGGCGGTGATGTCGTGCGCGTGCTCGCCGAACAGGCGATCACGGAGAGCAGGATCGACGAGAAGGCGGTCGAGGAAGCGCTCAAGCGCGCCGAGGCCGAGTTGGCCGCCGCCAGGAACATCGACCCGCAGCAGTACGAGCACCTGCAGGGGCTCGTGCGTTACTCGGGCGTGCAGCTCGCGCTCAAGCGCCGCAAGCGCTGAGGACCGCGCGTTTCCGCTTCCTTAGGGAGCGGTCCCCCCCGCGTGATCGCCGCGCGTGGCGCAATTGATCCACGCCGTCGCGCCGCTGGCGTAGTGCTCCTTTTTCCAGATCGGCAGCCGCGCCTTCGCCTCATCGATGATGTAACGACAGGCGTCGAAGGCGGCCCCGCGGTGCTCGGCTGTCACACCCACCCAGACCGCCAGCTCACCGAGCCGCAGGTGGCCCGTGCGGTGCACCGCGATGGCTCCGGTGAGTTCGAACCGCTCCCGCGCCTCCGCCAGGATACGGGCGCCTTCACTCTCCGCGAGCGGCAGGTAGGCCTCGTACTCCAGCGACCCGACCGGCTGACCCTCGTTGCGGTTCCTGACCCAACCCTCGAAGGTCACCAGCGCCCCCGCACGCTCATCCGACAACCGCCGCGCGCACGCGGCCACGTCGACCGGATCGGCTGAAAGGGCGAAGGGTTTCATCGGCAACGGATCCGCGCCCCTCAACCTCCGGCCACCGGAGGGATGAACACCACGCGATCTGCCTCCCGCAGAACATGCGAAGCGGCCACAAACGTGTCGTTCACCGCCGCCCGCACGCGGTCTCCCGGCAACGTGAAGCCGTGACGCTCCCGCAATTCCTGGTAGAGCTCCGCCACCGTCGCGCTCGGGGTCGAAAGCGTCTCTACCATCAGCCCGCGCTGCTCCCGCAGGATCGCGAAGTATTGCACGTTGACGCGCGTCATCAGCCCTCCGCCCGGTAGTCTCGCTTGCCCCCGGTCTTCTCCAGCAGCCGGATCTCACGGATCACAATCCCGTGGCTCACCGCCTTCGCCATGTCGTAGAGAGCCAAGGCCGCCACGCTGGCGCCGGTGAGCGCCTCCATCTCAACCCCGGTCCGCGCCTCCGTCTTAACCCGGCAATGCACCGTGACCTCTCCGCGGGAAACATCTGGGACCATCTCAATCCGGCAGTCGTTCAGGGGGAGGGGATGGCATAGCGGGATCAGATCGCTCGTGCGCTTCGCGCCCATCACGCCCGCGAGTATCGCCGTCTGGAAGAGCGGACCCTTCTTCGTCGCGATCTCCCCGTCGCGCAGCAGCGCCGCCAGCTCCCCGGGCAAAGTCACCACCGCCACCGCATGCGCGGTCCGGCGCGTGATCTCCTTTTCACCGACGTCGACCATCGCCGGCTGATTCTTCGCGTCGAGGTGGGAGAACATGGACGTCACTCTACCAAGCCCGGAAAGGAGTCAAAGTTCCGGCGGGAAATTCCTCCTTCTCCGCCGGCAACTCCACGAAGCCATCCGTGCCCACCAAACCGGCCAGATCACCCGAGTTGTTGCCGGGCCTCGGAAACGCGCGCGTCACCCCGTCCGGCCCGTCCGCGAGTTTCACGGGTAAAAGGCAGGCAAGTTTAGGACGGAAGATGTAGGTCGACGCCAGCGGAACCAACCGGGGATCGCGCGAGGCCGACCCGCTCGCGCGGTCGAGCGCCGGCAGCACATAGCGGTGAAGGCAGGTGTACGCAGACACCGGGTTGCCCGGCAGGGCGAATACCATCACCCCGCGGCCGGACGCGCCCACCCACAGCGGCTTCCCGGGTCGTTGCGCGACACCGTGCAGGACCTTCCGCACCCCCTGCCTCTCCAACTCAACCGGCAACAGATCAAAGCGTCCCTTCGAGACTCCGCCCGTGAGGATCACCACCTCGTACTCCGCCAAGATGTGCCACAACCGGTGCTCGATCTCCCGCGGAAGATCGCGCAGATGGAAGCGCTCCGCTCCCGGATATCCGGCGAGCGCCAGCGCCGCGCGGATCGCATGGTCGTTGCTCCGCCGGATCTGGTGCGCCGCCACCGGACTTTCCACGTCGACGAGCTCGTCACCGGTCGCCACCACCGCGATACGCGGGATCTGACTGACGGTGAGTGTGCCGTACCCGCAGGCCGCGGCCACCGCTATCTCCCGGCCACCGAGACGTGTGCCGGGGGCGACGATCTCCTCTCCGCGCCGGTGATCAGTCCCGCGGCGGTGCACGGACGAACCGGCGACCACGCCGGCCGCCGGGTCTAGAATCCTCATCGACGCCCCGGCGCGTTCCGTTTCCTCGTACGGAACCACGCAGTCCGCTCCGTCGGGCAAGACCGCCCCTGTCATCACCTCGATGCAGGCGTCGGCCGCGTCCCCGAGCGGGAAGGCCCGCATGCCGGCCGCCTGCACGCGTTCCACCCGGAAGGCACGCACACCCGCGGCGACGGCCCCGGACCGCAACGCGTATCCGTCCATCATCACACGATCAAAAGGGGGAAGATCGCGGTCGGCCCGGACCCCCTCCAGCAGCACCCGCCCGTGCGCGCCCGCCAGCGGACAATGCTCCCGATGAAATGATCGGAGATGGCGCGCGATCAAGGAGTCGGCCTCCGCGGGGGTGAGCATGGGAAACGATGGCCGCGGCTTTACGCCACGGGAAAACGAGCTTCATGTGACCCTGCCGCGGCGCAAGGCCGCTTCTCCATGGGGCCAACCAACGACGCCTTCCAACGGCCGCTGCACGATCTGCGGATTTCGGTCACCGACCGCTGCAACTTCCGCTGCCCTTACTGCATGCCCGCCGAGGTCTTCGGTCCCGGCCACGCTTTTCTCCGGGATCCGCAATTGATGACGTTGCCCGAGATCACGCGCATCGTCCGCGCCTTCCGCGCTCTCGGGGTCCGGAAGGTGCGCCTGACCGGCGGTGAGCCCCTGCTGAGGCCCGACGTGCCGGAACTCATCCGTGTTCTCAGTCAGGAGGCGGGGATCCCCGACATCGCCCTGACGACGAACGGATGGCTGCTGGAAAAACTGGCGCCCGCCCTGCGCTCGGCCGGGCTGGGCCGGGTCAACGTCTCCGTCGATTCACTGGATGACACCACCGCCGGAAGGATGAACGGGCTCGGCTTCAAGGTCGGTCGCGTCCTGCGCGGCATCGACGCCGCGGCCTCCGCCGGGATTCCAGTGAAGATAAACTGCGTCGTGCAACGCGGTGTTAACGACCGGGAGATCCCGGATCTCTGCGCCTATTTCCGCGAACGCGGGCACCCGCTCCGGTTCATCGAGTTCATGGACGTGGGCAACACCAACCACTGGACCGCCGACCGGGTGGTGCCCGCGCGGGAGATCGTGGCGCTCGTCCACGCGCGCTGGCCCCTCGAGGCCGCCGGTCCCGCCTACCGGGGCGAGGTCGCCGCCCGCTACCGTTACCGCGACGGCCGGGGGGAAATTGGTATCATAAGTTCAGTGACGGAGCCCTTCTGCCGCGACTGCCACCGGGCCCGGCTTTCGGCCGACGGCCGCCTCCACACCTGCCTGTTCACCTCGCTTGGCTGGGATGTGCTCGGGGCGGCGCGTTCACCGCGGATGACCGCCGCGGGCCTGGAGGACTTCATCCGGCGGATCTGGCTTGGCCGGGTGGACCGGTACAGCGACGAGCGCTCCGAGGTTATCGCCGCCGGGGAAACCCGCCCGAAGGTGGAGATGAGCTACATCGGCGGATGACGCCGGCGCGGGATCACTCGTACCGCGCGGCGCGTCCCAGGTAGTTCAAGGTCCAGATTTCCTTCCAGACCCGGTAGCGACCCTCCGAGGTGAATTTCCCGAGATCCTCGCGCTTCGGGTGAGGATGGAGGAATCCCAACTCGGTGTTCAGCCGGTCCAGCTCCCGTTGCACCGAATTCAGATCATCCAGCGGCTCATCATGGAATGGCGCCGGCGTGCCGCCGGCCGCCTCCAGACGACGGCGGTGCCGCCGGATCAGGCCCTCCAGCGAACGCCGCCACGGCGAGCGTTCGACAAACCAATTCTCGGGGTAGAAGCCGGCGAAGGGAACGAACAGGTTGTCGGTGAGATAGCGCGCTCCGTCGGTCGTCAACGAGGAGACGGCGTAGCAGACCGCCACCGAACCGGAACCATGGGGAAGGAAGGTGACCTGCACCCTGATCGTGGCCGGCGTGTCCTGGTAGATGGAGGTCCGCAGGTAGATGCCGCCGCCGATCTCCGCCTTGAGCGCCTGCACCGGACGGAACCCCTGCGCGCGCAGCCACTCGCGCGTTTTCAGCAGGCGCGGACGCACCGGCCACTCGTCGCCCGAAGAGTTCACCGAGTACGATGGAAAAAGGGGCAGGGGACTCAGGCTGTGCGCGGAAATGGCCAGCCAGTCGTAGAGCGTGACCACGATGAACCACGTCAGGAAAAAAGCGCCCGCGAGCGTCCAGAAAGGCCGCTCGATCCATTGGTATTCCGATGCCAGATACGCACCGCCGATGGCGAAAATGATCCAGCGCAGCCAGCGGTCGGCGATGAGGAGCGGCGGCGAGGCGGCGCTTTGGTTCAACCGCATGAGGACGATCGACGCGGCCATGGCCGCCAGCAGCACCGCGAGGGTGACCGTGGGTGTCGGCACGTGTTCGGAAACCGGTGGAATTTGCCCGCCTCAGGTCTGCAGCCGCAGCGGAACGCGGTTCTCAGCTCAGCCTCACGGGCATGATCACACAGACGAAATTCTCGAGGGTCTTGAAGACACCCGGGCTTACCTCGTCCTTCACCTCGAAGAACACCTCGTCCTTGGTGAGAGCCCGGAGTGGATCCATGATGAACGCGGGGTTGAAGGCCACTTGCAGTTCCGGACCGCTGTAGCTGATCGCCATCGACTCGTGCGCTTCACCGAAGTCGGGGCTCTGCGCCGTCAGTTCCAGCAGGTTGCTGGAAAGCTTCATTTTGACGGAATTGGCCTTTTCCGAGCACACCAGCGCCGCGCGATGCACGCACTGCAGCAGCAGCTCACGCTCCAGCTTGATCCGCTGGTGTGTCTCCTTCGGGATGACCTGCTGGTAATTCGGATAGTTTCCTTCGACCACCTTGGAATACAGGTAGATGTGGTCGATCAGACCGCTGGTGTCCTTGTCGGTCGCGATCTGGAACGCGGCCCGCCGGTCGTTGAAGTTGATCTTCACGAGCGCACCTTTGTCCAGAAGCCGGGTCAGTTCCGAAACCGTCTTGGCGGGGAGAATGATGGCTCCACCACCCGACTCCGGGGTTGGGATATCCTTGGAGAGCAGGGCCAGACGGCGGCCGTCGGTCGCGACCAGCGAAAGCTTGCCGTCCCGGAAATTGAAATAGACGCCGTTGAGGATGTAGCGGCTCTCGTCGGTCGACTGCGCGTAGGAGACGCTTTTGAGCATCATGGCGAGGTCGGCCTGGTCCAGCGAGTAGATATGATCCTCACCGAACTCCGGAAGCGGCGGGAACTCCTCCTTGCCGATGCCCATGATGCGGAAAGTGGAACCGCCGGAGGCGAGTTTCACCTGATGATTCGCGGCTCCGTCGAAGACGACGTCCAGATTCGGCAATTCCCGCACGATTCCGGCCAAACGTTTCACGGGGAGAGTCACCGACCCGGTCTCCTTCACCTCGGCCTTGATTTTGCAGCGGATGCCCAGATCCAGATTTGTCGTGGTCAGGGAGATCTGGTCCTTTTCCGCCTCGATCAGCACATTGCTGAGGATCGGCATCGTGGCCTTCGATCCGACGACGTTGAGCACTTGGGCGAGACCGTTGGCGAAATGGTCGCGGTTAATTTTGAATTTCATCGGCGTCGACGGGAGGAAACTGGGGTTTTCAACAAAGGCTAAAAGAATGATGGTTCAATAAGGAATTCTATCCGTATTCATATGGGCTGGTAACAACTGCAACAAACCTGGCCTTGCCTCGGGGAATCCCTGATTTCCCCCGGTGAAAAACAACGATTAACGTGCGAGGAAACCCTCGGTTGTTCACACGACCAGGTTTGTTCAGAAGTTCCTCGCGGTTTGCTCAGACGGATTTAGCGACCGGCGGACGACGGATGTAACGGATGAGACCGAAGAAGATGTACCCGAGACAGATACCGAGCGCCGCGAACTCCTTGTAGAAAACAACCAAGCCACCCACGACCAGGAAAAGGACGAACGGTCGCAGTTTGGTTTGAGTCTGCATGTTGAGGTTTTTGCCGCTGGGGTACCGGACTCGGCTCATCATCAGGATCGCGACTAGCAACATCAACGGGGGTAAAGCCAAGGCCCAAGATTTCAGGCCACGGTCCATTTCACCTAACTTGAGGAGAAAAAGGACGGTGGCCGCGACGGTTGATGCTGCGGCAGGAACAGGCAACCCAACGAAGTCTTTGTTGGACTCCTTGGATCCCGGATGAATGTAGGGGTTAGTAATCACGTTAAACCTTGCCAAACGCATGGCAGCACAGAGCAGATAAATGAACGCAATGAACCAACCTATATTTCTAAACCATTCATAATCAGACGCTTGAGTCGGTGATATTATGAGGTAAATCATAAGTAGCGCCGGGGCCATCCCGAACGATACCACATCGGCCAGGGAATCAAATTCAGCTCCAAAAAGAGATTCGCGCCCCCCTAAGCGGGCCAATCGTCCGTCCAATGCATCAAATGCCGCCGCGGCGAAGATGAACCACACTGCGTACCGGTAGTGGTCAGCGTTGGTGGCTCCTACGTACTCACTGGAGAGTGAGGTTTCAGCCAAGCGAGCCTGCACGCATTGCAGGATGGCCATGAACCCGCAGAACAAGTTCCCGGCGGTCATCAGGTTGGGAAGGAAGTAAATCCGACTCGCCTGTGTGACCGCGTACGGATCCTCCGGGTCGGGGGATTTCTGATGCGTGGTTTTGCTCATCGCGTCAGGCCCTCCAAGTATTTCCAGAACTTGGAATGTTGTTCCACCAACTGCTGTTCAGAAACCGGCAATTTATTTCTTAAAAGGAAGTCCTCCAGTGAGTTCTGATGAAGAATGTAGTCCACATGGAGGTTCTCACTCCGCATTTCGAAGTAGAAGCGAAACTCCCCGACGCGGAGTCGGTAAAGTGTTTTGGAGCCCCGTCGAAAGTGTCCGAGTGGCTCCCTCGGATGCGCCAACTCAGCCGCCTTCAGGCTGCTGATGGGATGGATCGCCTGCAATTGGGCGTAGAGATCGAGCTTGTTAAGCTCGTGCATCGCCTGATCGGAAAAAGTTACCTGCTGCATCCTGGAAAGGGAGTATCGGACTAGACCGTCAGGTTTCGCCGGAGAGTGACCCAACCGCGGACAAAGGGGCGCGGAGCAACGCGCTGACGGTCTGCACCCCTCTTCTTTGATTCCGAGCCTTGGCTGCCGCAACGCAATTCCCGGTTTCTCCCCCGTTTCCTTCAAGTTGCACCGATCTGGCGAGGGCGCTCTCGGTCGATGATGGCCAGCAAGGCGGCGAAATCCTCATCGCGGGAGCGGCTTTCGATCCGGAAGTCGAACTTAGGGGCCTCGCGTAGTTCAAGTTGGGCCGTCTGCAGTCGGCGCGCGATTTCCGTTTCCCCGTCCTGTCCGCGACGGCGCATGCGTTCGGCCATGTGCCCCGGATCGACCACGATGAAAACTGTCGTGAGCGCCGCCCGCAGGGTCGCGTGCTCCCGCGAAATGCGGCGGAAATTATCCACTCCCTGGACGTCGATGTTGAGGACGAGGTTTCTTCCGGCCTCCAGCGGATCGATCACGCTTGAACGTAATGTGCCGTAGAGACGGTCCTCATGATCGCCGTGCACCCGCGCCCACTCGAGAAACTCCCCTGCGGCGAGACGCCGGCGGAATTCGTCCACCGGGAAAAAGTGATAATGGATCCCGTTGATCTCCCCTGGCCGCGGGGGCCGCGTCGTGGTGGTTACCACGCGTGAGAAACCGAGGCCTTCCTTCAGCAGCCGGTCGCAAAGCGTGCTTTTTCCGGAACCGGCCGGGCCGGCGATCACAAGCAGAAGAGGCGCGGACGACGCAGCCATGATGAGGAAAGGTTCAGTACGAGAACGCCACCGCGGCGAGCACGAGCCCGTACGCGGAAAGGACCCCGCCGATCATGCGCGGGCGCGCGGGTCGCGCGAAAAGCCAGGAGAGAAAATCGCGCAGGCGCCACGGTTGCGCCCCGAGCCACACCGCGGCGGTGATCGCGAGATAAACGGCGAATTTATACAGCAGCGTCCGGGTGTGCTCGAAGTTCATGAATCCCGCGTCGAGGAGCGGCATCGCCCCCATGAGCACCACGGTGGCGAGTCCGCGCACCGCGAGGAAGTCGGGCACGCACTTGAACGACAGCAGCGCGACCGCGAGAAAACCGAAGAAAAGGTACACGCGGTACTCCCCGAAGTCCGCCGGCGAAAGATGCCAGATCTCGTGAAGGAACCACGCGGCGCCCGCTGGAAACACGACATAGGCGGCCGCCTTGGAACGCGGGAAACTCTGGAAAACCGCGGCGCAGCCGCCGCGGTTGAGCAGCAACGGCAGCCCCAGCGCAAGCAGCAGGAGTGCGGTGACAAGGTTGGCGGCGGTCAGGCTCATGGTTATGTAATAGTCCGCGGGGCTTGATGGAGGCTTCAGGTCCCCACGCCAGCCAGGACCAGCCGGCCGTAGAGCGTGCTCACCGACGCGCGTTCAATGTGAAGCGGGACGAGTTCTCCCACCAGGCGGGGATCGGCGTCGAAGACACAGACGCGATTGCCGCGCGTCCTTCCGGTGAAGCGGCTTCCGCCGCGATCGCGGCCCTCCACGAGGACTTCCTCCGCGGTTCCGATCAGGGTTGCCGTGCGGCGCAGCGAGTTGGTCTCGAGGATCGCGAGCAGCTCACGGTTTCTGGCCTCCTTCACTTCCTCCGGTACCTGGCCTTCCATGGCCGCCGCCGGTGTGCCGGTGCGGATGCTGTACTTGAAGATGTAGGCCATGTCGAAATCACACGCCGAGAACAGCTCACGCGTTTGCGCGAAATCCTCCTCGGTCTCCCCGGGGAAACCCACGATCACATCGGTCGAGAAGTGCATCGCGGGGTTCACCGCGCGCAGGGATTCCACGATCGCCCGATAACGGTCGCGCGTGTAGGGCCGGTTCATCGCGCGGAGTATCCGGTCACTGCCGCTCTGCATCGGCAGGTGCACATAGGGACAAAGCTTCGGCAGCCGGGCGTAGGCCGCCACAAGGTCCGGCTTGAATCCACGCGGGTGGGGCGAGGTGAACCGGATGCGGGCTAACCCTTCGATTTCGTGCACCCGTTCAATCAGCTGTACGAATGGGCTTATGCCTCCCGGCCGGGGAACATCGCGCCGGCCGTAGCTCGTGACAATCTGGCCTAGCAAGGTGATCTCCCGCACGCCGCGTTCCGCCAGCTCGCGGCATTCCGCGACGATGTCGTCCATCGGCCGGGAGCGTTCGTCGCCCCGCGTCTTGGGCACGATGCAGAACGAGCAATCCATGTCGCAGCCCTGCTGGATGGAGACGAACGCCGTCACCTTGCGCTCCTCCCCGGCACCCGCCTCCGTGTGGTCGCGAATCGTGTTCTGCGAACCCGCCTCCTCCGCGATGTCCACGATAGTCTCACCGACCGGCACCCCCGCCTCCCGAGCCGCGCGGAGGTTGTCGAGATGGCCCGGCACCTGGTGGAACTTCTGGGTTCCGATGATCAGATCCAGATCCGGCAGCTGCTCCAGCAGCGCCGCCCCGCGGTTCTGCGCCATGCAGCCGAGGATCCCGAGCACGAAGTCCGGCTGGCGTTTCTTCCGCTGCTGCAGGTAGCCGGCCTTTCCGATCGCTTTCTGCTCGGCCGCGTCCCGCACGCTGCAGGTGTTCAGGAGCAGGATGTCACAATCGTTCTCGTCGGCCACGATGCGGTAACCGCGGGCGCGCAGCATCGCCGCGACAGCCTCGCTGTCGCGCTCGTTCATCTGGCAGCCGTAGGTCTTGATATGGACGCGATTCACCGGCGACGAAGGGCTTTAGCTAGACGGGGCGGGGGAGGGGTCAACGCGGTAAACCTTCCGCCGCCGGCTTTCGGCTGGGAAGCCGGCGGCGGGAGACCTACCAAGTACTGCATGTCGCTTCACGCGCTCCTTTTCGCGCTAAATGCCGCCTTGCGGGCGGATAAAAAATGAAGGCGTTAACCACCACGCTTCTCGCGCTGGTTCTGACGACGTGCGCGTTGGCGCAAAGTCCGGTGGCCAGCTCCGATCGCGACGAGTTCTACCGGTTCGCCCGCGATCTCTTCGAGCGGGCAGCACCACCGGAAGTCCGGCTGCTTTATCAGTTCCCCGCCCGCGACGAGTGGGATTTCCATGTCAGTCGGCTGGAACGCGCTTTGACGGGCGGATCATTGCCGGAGCTCGCGGCCCTGGTGATCGAAGCGCGACCAGCGCTTGCAACCCTGCGACTAGTTCCCGGCGCGGATGAAGTCGCGGACTGGTTGGAGCAGCGCGTCGATGCGATGGAGGCAGCCGCGCAGGCGGTGACGCCGCCGACAACGCTCACGCCGAAAGGACCCACAATCCCCGCCTTCCAACCGGTGCCGCATTATAATCTCTGGCTTGGACGAGTCCGCGGGCGACCGCTTCCCGATCGGGCCTCGCAGCTGATGCCGCGGTTGCAGGCGGTTTTTCGCGCGGAAGGAATCCCGGCGGAGCTGGCATGGATCGCGGAGGCCGAAAGCTCCTTCAATCCGTCGGCGCGCAGTCCGGTCGGAGCGCGTGGCCTCTTCCAACTTATGACCGCCACGGCACGCTCGCTCGGGCTGAGCACGTTTCTCCCTGATCAGCGCACGGACCCGGAGCGCTCCGCCCGGGCAGCGGCGGTCTATCTGCGTAACTTGCACGGGCGTTTCCGCAATTGGGCGCTGGTGCTCGCGGCGTATAACGCCGGTGAGGGGCGAGTCGGACGAACGCTACAGGACCGGCGGGCGGACACTTTCACTGCCATCGCGGATTTCCTGCCAGCGGAGACGCGCATGTATGTTCCGAAAGTCTGCGCGCTCATTGCCACCCGAGCGGGGGTGACGCTTGACCGGATTCCGCCGCCGCGCTGAAGCCGCACGCCGGCCGGGTTTGTGTTCGCCAGACGGGCTCGCCGACGTTTGCTCGCGCCATGGGATTTTTCGACCGATTCAGCGCGCGGAAAGACGAGCCTTCACCCGTACGGCCGACAGCGTCCTCTGAACCCACCGCCGGTGCGCCCGTCGTGACTGGAGTGAAATCAAGGTTGCTTGCGGCGCGCGAGAAACTCGAGGCGAAGGACTTGCCGGGTGCGATGGCGGTGTACGAGGAAGTGCTGGCGGGCGCCGGTGATCGCGCCGACGTGCTGGTGGCGATCTCCGGCGACCTCGGGACCCACGGGCATGTGGAGCAGATCATCGAGCTCGTCGCCCCGCGTTATGTAGCCGACCGACACGGCCCGGCGACCGGGCTCAATCTCTTGCAGGCCTATCTCGCGGTCCGGAACTCGGACGCCGCCCAGCACGTGCTCGACATCCTGTTCGCCTTGAATCGGCCCGAGTTGGAGGAACGCCTGCACGGCTTTTCCAATGCCATCGCCGAGATATTGGCGGCGGATGGCGAATTCGCCGGCGCGCCTGCGTCGGGTGGCGGAGCCGGGGAACCCGCGCGCATCGGACTCGTGACGATCAGCAAGCCGGTCTGGTTCTACGGTCTCGAGGCTTGCGGGGATCGTCTGCTGCCGCCGAAGGAAGGCCGCTTGCGCCGCATCGCGTTCGCCCAGCTCGCGCAGATCGGAGCGCCCATGGATGAGAAAGCCATGCGGGTGCCCGAGGACGAGCTCGGCCGATTGTCGCGCGCGATCCCGCTCTGGTTGGCCGAGACGTTTTATTTTTCCGCGGCCTACGCCCCGGCGGCGGCGATCGGTTACCGCTCCGGCCAGAGTGGACCAGCGGATAATCACCCCGCGGTTTTCAACGCCGAGTGGACGATCGGTAATCTGAGACAACTCGTGGAAACTGCCGGCGAGAGCTTTGACTACATCGTGACCGGGGCACTGCGGTCCACCGCGGGCGACTACGAGTTGGTGCTGCGAGTCTGGGAGGTTTCGTCCTTTCGGGAGAGGAAGGCCTTCACCGCCCGGTGGACTCCCGGGACCGCGGACACGGCGCTGGCTCGGCTCCACGCCGAGGTGCGGGCCTACATGGAGTGGTCGCCCTCCAGCGCGGCGTTCGCGTACGTGGTGCCTGCGCAGCCGCGGGCGTGGCTCGAGACGATCGGTGCTTCCGCCGGACTTTTTCTCGCGGAAAAGAACATCCTGCCGCCGTCATGCCTACGACCCGTGGCCGAGGATCTGGCCTCGGCCGCTGCGCGCGCGCCGCAGAGTGAGGCCGCGTCATTGGCATTCCTCACCTTGCAGGCGCGCGCCGCAAAGCTCGGAATCATGGAGCCTTCGGACGTAGCGCTGGCGCGTTCGCCGCTGGTGCAGGAGGTGAGGCGGGCGCTGGGTTGAGACTGCCTGCCTAGGCGGCGTTAACGGCCAGCTGGCCGCAGCCCGCGGAGATATCGATTCCCCGGCGCTGCCGCACGGTGCAAGGTAGACCGAATTCCTCGCGCAGCACGCTCTGGAAAAGGCGCACGGGCTCCGCGCGGGTCGGCTCCCCTTCGTATCCTACGGTCGGATTCAGCGGGATGAGATTCACCTGCGCGGGTAGCCCGCGGAGCAGCCGCCCCAGCTGTCGGGCCTCCTCGGGAGAGTCGTTGCGACCCGCGATGAGCGTCCACTCGTAGAAGATGCGGCGGCCGGTGGATTCGCTGTAGGCGCGGCAGGCGGCCATCAATTCATCGAGGGGCCAGCGGCGGGCGCCGGGAATCAACGCGGCGCGTCCTTCCTGGGTTGCGGCGTGGAGGGAAACGGCGAGGTGGAGCGGCCGCCCCTCGCGCGCGAGGCGCAGGATGCCCGGCACGACGCCGACCGTGCTCAACGTGATCCGCTCGGCGGCGAGCGCGAGGCCCGCCGGATCGCGCAGGATATCCACCGCACGCATGACCGCGTCGTAATTATGGAGCGGTTCACCCATGCCCATCAGCACGATGTTCCGCAGACGCCGGTCCGGCGCGGCCCCCGCCTTTGGCTGATCCGCACGATCGCCCCGCCGCTCCCCGAGTTTGTCACTCAATACGTGACGCAGCTCCGGGGATCCTGCGGATGAGCCGATTGAATCGGAGGGCGCGGCGCGGAGGGCGCGGGCGACGTGGACGGCCTGCGCCACGATCTCGCCGGCGGCGAGATGGCGCGTGAAGCCCATCTGGCCGGTGGCGCAGAAGACGCAGCCCATCGCGCAGCCGGCCTGCGAGCTCACGCAGGCGGTGACCCGGCCCGAGTAGCGCATGAGGACGGTCTCGATCTTCCGGCCGTCCTCCAGGGCGAGGAGATATTTGCGTGTGAAGCCGTCGGTGGAGTCGGTCGCGAGCGCGACCCCGGGCGAAGTCAGGCGCGCTCCCGCCGCCAGACGGTCGAGGATGCGCGGAGGCAGGCCGGGCATCTCCTTTTCGGTGATAGCGGTGGCGAGCCCGAGGTAGAGGCGGTTCCACACGGTGACGGCGTGGACTGTCGCCAGACCCCAGCGGGCGAAGAGCAGCCGCAGCTCGTTCCGCGTGAGGTCGTGGAGGTTGACGGGGGTCTCTTCCACGGTGCGGGGCTCAGGACGTCGCGGTGACGACCGGCTCGGGCGCGGGCCGCAGGGAGGAGAGAGCGGTTTCAATCGTCACCTCCTGACGACGCCGACCGAGGAAAAAACTCACCGTGCGGAAACCGAGATCCGCTAGCATCTGGAGCGCTTCCTCGTAGCGGTCGGCCACGCGGGAGGGCCGATGGGCGTCCGCGCCGAGCACGACCGGGATTCCGCGTTCGCGGATCAGTTCGAGCATGCGCGGTCCCGGGTTCATCTCGGGCACGGACTTCAGCAGACCGCTGGTATTGAGTTCCATCGCGACACCGGTGCGGGCGATGCGGTCGAGCGCGCCGACGATCGCGGGCTCGATCCGCGCGAAGCGCCATTCGCCGGGCGAGTCGTTCTTCACGAGATCCGGATGGGCGAGGGTATCGAAGAGACGGGTCTCCGCGGATTCGGCGAGATGCTGGAAGTACAGCTGCTGGTAGGCGAATGGATCACCTTTGAAATACTTCGCACGGTAATGCCCGACCTGCATGTGCACCGAGCCGAGCACGTGGTGAAGCGGGGCGCGGGCGTGGAGTTTTTCCGCCCAAGCCTCGATGCCCGGGAAATAGTCGCTCTCCAATCCGGGTCGCACATCCACGCGGCCGGCGAATTCCTCACGGGTCGCGGCCACGAGTTCGATGTAACGGTCGAAGTCCTCCGGCGCCATGCGGTGGTCGATCCCGAGCCCGTCGGGCAACGGCCCGTGGCAGGTGATGATGATCCCTTTAAGCCCGCGGCTTTCGGCCACGGCCGCGTACTCCGCGGGTGTGCCGACCGCGTGCTTGCAGAGCGGGGTGTGCGAGTGGGACTCGTAAAGGACGGGAGCGGACACGGGCCCGGGCTTAGAAGAACGTGTAGTACCGGCCCTCCGCCATGCGGCGGACCAGGAGGGCGAGTTCCATCGCGTGGTAATCACCCCACATGCACGCCTCACCGCACGGAACCTTGCGGCCGCGCGGAACGTGATCCCAGCCGTTAGGGCGGTGGTATACGCTGTGCAGCAACAGGCCCTGGTGGCGGGAATCGGTGGAAAGATACGGTTCGTCGAAAATTGTATCGGCGATGGTGAGACCAGCCTGCAGGTAACGGCGGCCCGCGGCCGGGCTGCCTTTGGCGGCGAGGTACTGGCCAAGACGGATGAAGCCTTGGGCGGCGATCGCCGCCGCCGAGCTGTCGACGGGCTCGTGGTCGTTGAAAGGATCAGCGTCGCGTTTCGTGATGTCTCCGAGGTGGTGGAGGCCGGGCGCGCCGCTATCCCAGTACGGGACGCCGTCGCGGGCGGAGTAGCCGTCGATGTAGAAATCGGAGGCGGCGCGGGCGGTCTCGAGGAAGAGGTCCGTGACGGCGCGGCGGCCGCCGACGGCGTCGAGGTCGGAACCCCGCACGGTCTCGAGGAACTCAAGCTGCTCGGCGTAGCCGCAGATGATCCACGCCGCACCGCGGGTCCAGGTGGTGAAGGGCGAGTAGCCCTGCTGCGAACTCGGGCAGCGGAACTGGCCGTCGTTGCGATTGAAAACGCTTTCGTGCGCCACGCGGCCGTGCAGGTCGTAGCTGTCGCGCCCCTGGCCGAAGAACACGTTGAAGCGCGCGGTGGCGGCGGCGTGCTCGATCGCGCGATGGAGGAGGTTAACCGGTTTGTCGCCCTCAGCCATGAGCACGTGGCCCAGCTGGTGGGCGACGACCAGCGAGCGCATCGAGCGGATGGTGTCGGCGAAGAGGGACTGCGGGCCGTTGAACGAGTAGACGTAGCCCGAGGGCGCGACGCCGGCCGAGCCGGGGACCGGCGACCATGGGGTGCGGTACGCGGTCGTGACGTGCCGCGCGGCCTGCACGGCACCGGAGACCTTCAAGGCGACCTCGGTGTAATCCAGCTCGCCCTGATCGCGGGCGATCCGGCCCTCCAGGATGAGGCGGCGGAGGTTGCCGTAGGTGGAGATGTTGTTGAAGCCGTGGTCGTGCACGCCGACGTGCGAGACGTGCGACGCCATGTGACGGAGGGTCTTCGCGCGGCCGAGCTTCAGCATCGCCTTGTCGCCGGTGGCGTCGAAGTGGAGGAACGACATTCCGAACTGGAAGCCCTGCGTCCACTCCGTCCAGCCGCGCGAGGTGTAGCGCCCCTTCCAGGTGAAAACGGGCGTGCCCCGCGCGGAATCCCACGAGGCGTCGATCGCGCGGATTTTCGACCCCGCGAGCTCGAACACGCGCGCGGTCTTTTTCTGCAGCTTCTGCGGCGTCAGGCCGGTTTTGATCTTCATGGCTTGAAAGTGGCGGAGCGCGAACGTGCCGGCGCGCCCAGGGTGAAACAAGGGCGAAAGGGGTTTCCGACCGACCGCGCGGTTTCTTACTTTGCAGTCGCGGCGGCGGGGGACAACGTTCGGCCCATGGTCAAGGGACAGCGAGTCGTCTGCATCAATGATGTGTTCTCCCCCACGGTCCGGGCGCTGTACCGACAGCTCCCGGCGAAGGATAACATCTACACCATCCGCGAGGTCTTCCTCGGGCGGGAGAAAATCGTGAAGGGGGGTGACACCGCGACCGTCGGCCTGCTGCTCGAGGAGTTGGTCAACCCGAAGGACCCCTTTCACCAGGGTGAGCAGGAGCTCGGCTTCACCTCCGAGCGCTTCGCGCCGCTCAATGAGGTCCCGGACGAGAAAAGCGAGGTCGAGGAGACCGTCGGGATCGGCGCCTGGGCGCCGGCCTGAGGAAATCAGTCAACCCGGGAGCAGCTCCGGGACCGCGGGCCGGCCGATGTCGCGCCGGATGGTCTCGAGGTTCTGGCGGATGAGAGCGCCCATCGACTCGCACCGCAGGTAGTCCGGCCGCCCGTAGTGCTCCGCCAGACCCTCGCGCAAGGATACGACCTTCTCGTGCGGCGCGATCGCGTCGCCCTCCATCCCGTGGAGCAGCAGACCGAGGCGCTCGGAGGCCAACGCGGCCCGCTGGAGTAGCAGCGTCTGTTCCTCTCGCTGGTACTGGTTGGCCGTCTCTATCCGCAGGTGGCGGGTGCAGAACTGCACGAGCGGCGCGTTGTCCTTGAAGAACTGGGGCAGGTAGAAATTCCGGCGGCCGTCGTAGCTTTGCTGGTCGAAATCCATCGCGCGGATCCGGATCTGCGCCTCCTCGAAATCGGGCGTGACCACGAAGACGAAATTGTAGGAGCGCATGTCGCCGAGCAGGCGCACGAAGCAGCGTTCGTTGAACTTCACCAGCTCCTTGGCCACGCGGATTGGTTTCAGCCCCGTGCTCCGGCCGAGCCAGTCGCTGATGTAGACGTCGCCCGGGATGCCTGCCACGTGCTCCTCGATCAGGGTGCTCTCGTGCGTGAGGAAGTTGAGGCGGTTCGGCGAGAGCAGATGTTCCAGCTCCAAGCCGTAGACACGCGAGGCGTCGGCGCGCTTCACGTAGAAATAGTCCTGGTTGTCGTTGTACGCGTTGACGATCCGCACCCGGAACGGCGTGGAGTTGCCGAACGTGCAGAAGTCGACGCGGTCGACGTAGAGATGGCTCACGACCGAGAGGTCGCCGTCGACCTTCAGCAGCGCGTAGACGCGCTTCAGGTCCTCGTTGAGCGCCGCCATCTCGTTGGCGTTGTAGATGACGGTGTCCCACAAGGTCGGCCGGCCCGCGTCATCGGTCAGCGGGATGACCTCGGTGAAATCACGGAGGCGCTCGTAGCTGATCGGCAGTTCGCGCTCTCGCCGGTAGCGCGCGAGATAGCGGCGCAGGTCGGCGCCCACCGGGAAGCTCGGCTTTCGCTTCGTCGGCTGCGGTGCGTGGGCCGCCGGATCAGGCATGGGGCGGAGGATGGGACCTTGCGGTGCGCGAGGCAACGGGGTTTGCCAAGGGGCGGCGCGGCCCCTTCATCGCGGGGATCGCATGAACCCCCTCCGGATCGCCGTCCACCCGCGCCGGCGCGTCGCGTTCGCGGGTTGGGCGCTCGCGCTGGTTTTCGTCTGTCTCGCGGGCCGCTTCTGGCATCCGCATCACGGATTCACGCGGTTCATCCAGCTGGATGAGGCGGACCGGCGCGCCGGCATCCGGGAAGTCCGGGAGAATCCCGTGTTCTGGTACGCGGGCGAGAACGGATATGACGGCGCCGCCTACGCGCAGATCGCCTTCCATCCGTCGCTGGATTCGGAGGAGCTCAAGAAGGCGGTCGGACACCTGTCCTATCGCGCCCGGCGCATCCTGCTCAGCGCGCTCGCGTGGGTCGTCGCGGCCGGGGATCCGGCGCGTGTCGCCGGTGTGTACGCGGCGCTCAACCTCGCGGTCTGGGCCGCGCTCGCGCTGCTGCTCTGGCGGATCCTCGGCGTGGCTGACGCCCGGGGGCTGGTGGCGTGGGCCGGGGTGATGTTCTCCGCGGGCGCGCTCCATTCCGTCCGCCTGGCGCTCACCGACCTGCTGGCGTCGACGCTGGCGGCCTGGGCCGTGTGGGCGGCCGAGCGCGACCGCGGGGGTCGCGCCGCCGCCCTGATCGGCGCGGCCGGTCTGGCTCGGGAAACCGCGCTCACCGCGGTGGCGGCGTTGTGGCGGCCCAAGGAGGGAGCCCCGCTCGGACGCGGTTTTCGGACCGCCGCCCTGGCGGGGTTGCCGCTCGCGCTCTGGCTGGGCTACGTGCGCTGGCGGCTCGGCCCGGCGGACCAGGGTTTCGGCAACTTCACGTGGCCGGTCACGGCCTGGATCGACAAATGGGTCGAGGTCATCGCCGCATTCCCGCGCCATCCCGATTTCCGCTGGCTGGTGACAACCACGTTTCTCGCCGCCGTCGGCCTGACCATGCAGGCGGCCTATGTGCTTCGGCGCGCCCGCCCCGCCGATCCGTGGTGGCGCGTCGGCGCCGTGCAGGTGCTGTTGATGGCGCTGCTCGGCCCGGCGGTTTGGGAGGGACATCCGGGCGCCGCGACGCGGGTGCTTTTGCCGCTCGGCATCGTCTTCGCGGTGCTGGCGGTGCGCGACCGCGCCTCGTGGCGTTGGTTGGTCGCGGGCGGGCTGGTCGTTTTCGCGGGGGTGGAGGCCCTGCGCGAGGTCCCGCCGGCACCGCGAGAAATCGCGGCGGGCCGCCTCGCCGGGGGCAGCTACTGCGCGCGTCTCGCGGACGGTTGGCACGGCCGCGAGCAGCGCAGGAATTCGGCCTGGGCGTGGTCCGGTGGCGCCGCGGCCATGGAAATCGAGACGGCCGGCCTGCCCGCGGAGGCGAGGATCAAGGTACGGCTCGAGGCGCGCGGCATATCGGCGCGCCCGCTTGAGATCTGGCGCGGGGAAACCCGCATCTGGACGGGTGAGCTTCCTACCGTGCGTACTTGGATCGATTTACCACCGCTCCACACGACGCCGTCGCGTGCTCTACGGATCGAGCTGCGCAGCTCTGCGGCGCCGGTGGCCGAGGGCGCGGGTGCCGGCGGGCGGCCGCTCAGTTTCGCCCTTTCGGGCGTGGAGGTGATTGCCGTCTCCGGGCGCTGAGGAGCGCCGGACGGTCAACCGGTGCGCTGGAGAAACGCGTGGAGCTCGGCGGCGAGTTTGCTGCCGAAGCCCTCGACCGCGGCAATCTCCTCCGCCGAGGCCACGCGCAACCGGCCGATGTCGCCGAAATAGGCGAGCAGGGCCGCCCGGCGCACAGGGCCGAGACCCGGGAAATCATCGAGGATGCTCTCGCGGATCCGTCGCGATCGCAGTTCGGCGTTGTAGGTGTTGGCGAACCGGTGCGCCTCGTCCCGCAGGCGCTGCAACAGGTTGAGGCCCGGGTGGTCGAGCGGCAGGTTAAGCGGTGCGCGCTCGTCGGGGAAAATGATCGTCTCGTGTTTCTTCGCGAGGCCGATCATCGCGGGCGGCATGGCGTCGAGCGCGACGAACGCCTTCAGCGCGGCCCCGATCTGCCCGCGGCCCCCGTCGATCACGATCAGGTCGGGCAAGGGGCTGCCTTCCTCTGCGAGGCGCCGGTAACGGCGGCCGACGACCTCCTCCATCGCGCGGAAATCGTCGTTGCCCACGAAGCTGCGGATCTGGAACCGGCGGTACTCGTCCTTGTCGGGACGTCCGTCCGAGAAGTGCACCATCGCGGCGACGACAAACGTTCCCGAGATGTGTGAGATATCGAAACACTCCATGGTCCGCGGCGGACCGGACAGACTAAGCGCCTCCTGGAGTGCGGCGAGCGCGTTGGCGTCACCCGAGGGTCGCGTGGGATCGGAACGGTCGAAGTTCCGCGCGCGCCGGAGCGTACGGTCGAGGGCGAACACGATGTCGCGCAGCTCGGCCGCCTTCTCGAACTCCCGTTTCTCCGCGGCGGCCGTCATCTCCGCGCGGAGGGTGAAGAGCCATTCGCGCGACTTGCCGTCGAGGAAGTCGCATGCCCGGGTCACGCGCTCGCGGTACTCCTCGGTCGTCACCGGCTCCCGCGTGCCGTAGATCTCCTCCCGCGCGTCGTCGTAAAGCCGCCAACGGCCGTCCTCCAGCCGCTGCGGCGCCCCGTCCGCGAGCAGGATGCCGAATTGGCGGCGCATCTGCGCGAGCGTCCGCCGCAGCAGCCCGCTGTGCGCGAACGGCCCGAAGTAGCGTGAGCGGTCCTCCTTGCGCAGGCGCGTCAGGCGGAAGCGCGGCAGGGCCTCCGCCAGATCGACACGCACCTGGAGGAAGCGCTTGTCGTCGGTGAAGTCCGTGTTGTACCGCGGTCGCCACTGCTTGATCAGCTTGCCCTCGAGGAGCAGCGCCTCGGGCTCCGAGCGCACCTCGATCACGTCAAAATCGGTGATCAGGCGGATCAGGGCGCGGATCTTGGGCTGCTCTACGGTTCGAGCGCGGCCGCGCTGGAAATACGAAGACACGCGCTTCTTCAGGCTCCGCGCCTTGCCCACGTAGATGATGCGCCCGAGGCGGTCCTTCATCAGGTAGACGCCGGGGCGATCCGGCAGCTGCCGGACCTTTTCCTTCAGGGAACTGGGTGAGGATTCTTCCAAGGCGGTGGCTTTCCGCCGGCGGTCGGCGAACCGTCCGGCGACGGCGCCGCGCGGTCGCTGGCGTTTTGGGAGAATCCGTCTAGGATCCGCGTCCGCAAGTATGGTTTCGGAACCAAATACACCGGGCGGAACCTCCGCCCGTCCGGTCGCCTCGGTACGTTACGAGCTGCTCACGCTCGGCGACGAGCTGCTGCTTGGGCTCACCGCCAACGGGCACCTCACGTTCATCGGCGCGCAGCTCGGACGCCGCGGCGCGCTGCTGCGGCGCAACGTCACCATCACGGACGAGGCCGATGCGATCGCGGCCCAGTTCCGCGAGAGCTGGTCGCGTGCGGACGTCGTGATCACCACCGGCGGCCTCGGGCCGACGTGCGACGACCGCACCCGCGAGGTGATCGCCGGGTTGCTTGGGCAAAGGCTGGTCTTCGATCCCGTGGTGGAGAGGGCGATGCAGGAACGTTTCGCGAGGTTCGGCCGGAAGATGACCGAGAACAACCTGAAGCAGGCTTACGTGTTTGAACGGGGCGAAGTGCTCACCAACGCGAACGGCACCGCGCCGGGCCTGTGGGCCGAACAGGACGGAAAAGTACTGGTGATGCTGCCGGGACCGCCCAACGAGCTGCAGCCGATATTTCTGGAGCAGGTCGTGCCGCGGCTCGCGGCGCGTGGACTGCTTGAAGCAAAGGAAGCCTACGTGCAGCTGCGTACCGCCGGTATCGGCGAGTCGGCGCTCGAAACACGGCTGCAACCCTTCTTCACGCCCCACGGCGCGTCGCTCAGCGTCGCCTTCTGTGCTCACCAAGGTGCGGTCGACTGCCGGATCAGTTCGCCGGGAGGGCAGCTCTCTTACAACCGCCTCGAGGAAATTGCGGCCGAGTGCGCGCTGAATCTGGGCGAGGATTTTGTGTGCTACGGCCACGACTCGCTCGCGCGGGTCTGCGCCGATCTGCTGCGCCAGCAGGAGAAACGGCTGGCCGTCGCTGAGGCCGCGACCGGCGGCATGCTGGCCAACGCGTTCAGCGAGGTCAGCGGGGCGTGCAAGTTCTTCGCCGGGGGCGTGGTCTGCAGCTCCAACGACGCGAAGACCCTGCTGCTCGATGTCCCGGAAAGTCTCCTCCAGCAGCACGGCGCCGTGAGCGAGGAGGCAGCCGTGGCGCTGGCCACCGGAGCCGCGGAGACGCTCGGGGCCGACTACACGCTGGCGGTGTCCGGTTTCGCCGGTGCCTCCGAGACTGGCGCCGGCTCCAGCCCCGTCGGCACCATCTTCATCGGCCTGCACTCACCTGCCGGCGTCTGGGCGAAAAAGCTCAGTTATCCCGGACCGCGCGGCACGGTGAAGGTACGGGCCGTGAACGCCGCCCTCGACTGGCTGCGGCGCGAGCTGGTGCGCGCCGCGCGCGGCGGCGTCACGACGCAGCGGCGTTCCAACGTGATGCGATGAGCTGCCATCGCGCGCGGCTGCGGATCCTTCTGCTTGTCGCGTTTGCGGTCGGTCCCTCGGCGGCGGCGGAAAATAACCCGGTCACGCGCGCGGGGCCTCCCCGCGGCACACTCCTCATCGTGGGTGGCGGTTCGATGGGCGGTTTGTGGGACGTTTTTCTGCGCCTCGCCGGCGGGAATGGCTCGGAAATCGTCGTCATCCCCACGGCTGCCACGACGGTCGATGGCGAGGACGCGGTGCTCGGTGTTTTGCGTGCGCGCGGGGCGGTGCGCGTCACGCAACTTCACACCCGTGATCGCACCGCAGCCGACTCCGAGGCGTTTTGCGCGCCGCTGCGATCGGCGAAGGCGGTCTGGATCACGGGTGGACGCCAGTGGCGATTGACCGACGCCTACCTCGGCACTCGCGTGCAGCGCGAACTCGAGGCGGTGCTAGCGCGCGGCGGCGTGATCGGCGGCAGCTCCGCCGGGGCCACCATCCAGGGAAGTTACCTCGTTCGCGGGTCACCGCGCGACAACCGCATCATGATGTCGCCCGGCCACGAGGAGGGCTTCGGCTTCCTGCGCGCCAGCGCGATCGACCAGCACGTCGACACGCGTGGCCGGGCGGATGATCTGCGGCCGGTGCTGCGTGCGCATCCCGCGCTGCTCGGGGTCGGCCTCGACGAGGCGACCGCGATCATCGTGCGCGGTGACGAGGCCGAGGTGGTTGGGAAAGGACAGGCGCGCTTTTTCCCGGCGCCGGAGGCCAAGGCGCACGTGCTGCGCGCGGGCGAGCGTTTCGATCTCGGTGAACGCCGGCCAGTGCCGGTGGTGCGTTACACCGGTTCAGGACTCCAGCAGGTCGCGCAACGCCGCGAGGTACTTGTCGCGCGTGCGCGCGATGACGTCGTCGGGGATGCGCGGGCCGGGCGGGCGCTGGTCCCATTTCAGCGCGAGCAGGTG
>SXGQ01142734.1_pt1 | contig 23570 bp, 24 predicted proteins | sample 3178371 | NCBI WGS metagenome assembly SXGQ01 (sample SAMN11356859, study PRJNA531348) | freshwater metagenome | isolation source: freshwater sample F1-20 | place: China: Fuxian Lake, Yuxi | collected 2017-12-25 | reverse complement strand
TCACAACGTGGGCGGCCTGCCCGAAGACATGACCCTCAAGTTGGTCGAGCCTCTGCGCTCGCTCTTCAAGGACGAAGTGCGTCGATTGGGGCAGGAACTCGGCCTGCCGGATGAAATCGTGTGGCGACAGCCGTTCCCGGGGCCTGGTCTCGGCGTGCGGATCATCGGCGAAGTCACACCCGAGAAGGTCGCGATCCTGCAAGAAGCAGACGCCATCGTGCGCGCCGAGATTCGCGATGCCGGCCTCGAGCGCGAGATCTGGCAGGCGTTCGCGGTGTTGCCCGACATCCGTTCGGTGGGTGTGATGGGCGACGAGCGCACGTACGCGCACCCGATCATCATTCGTGCCGTCACGAGTGACGATGCGATGACCGCCGATTGGGCGCGCTTGCCTTACGACCTTCTCGAACGAATGGCGAGTCGAATCATCAACGAAGTCGCTGGTGTGAATCGCGTGGCCTACGACATCACGTCGAAGCCGCCCGGCACCATCGAATGGGAGTGATTGCCGCGCATCATGCGTGGTCAGGCGGTTGTGCTCGTGCACATGTGCGCCCGATGCCCGAGTTCGCAGGCTCGCAACTAGCCTTCAGCGGGTCATGTCTGGGCCCCGAGCCGTTCTCACGTTGCCGGTCCGCCGATCGATCTCGGTCGGATTGGTTCTCGTCGTCTCACTGATCGTCGGAGTGTTCACCGTCGGTCGAGTGGCGCGCGCCGACAACGTCGACGATGCTCGCCGCAAGGTCGAGAAGATGGCCGATCAACTCGAGGCGGCCGAAGAAGAAGTCGACCGACTGTCCGAAGAACTACGTGCGGCCGAGGACGACAAAGTTCGGCTCGACGGCGAGATCGCGGCCACCGAACTCGATATCGCCAACAAAGAGGCCGAACTGGGCGGCATCCGCACCGACATGGCCGAGCTCGCGGTGACGGCCTTCGTGAGCGGTGGTCGGGGTGGAAGCCTCACCGGACTGCTCGCTCCCGGCGGCGGACCGAACGATGCGGTGCAGCGGCAATTCCTCACCGACATCGCCCTCAATACCGGCCTCTCCGACACCGACAAACTCGACTCGCTCATCGCCGACCTCGACGATCTGAAGGGCAAGCTCGAGCGTGATCGCAAGCGCAACGAAGAACTGACGAGTCAGATCTCCAAATCGCAGACCGAAGCTCAGGACAAGATCGGGAAGTACACCGCGCTGAAGAAGAAGGCAGAGCGTGAACTCGGTCAGGCGCTGCGCGACGAACAACAACGTCGGGCCGCGCAGGCGGCTGCCAACGCGGCGTCGCAAGCCGACAACATGCGCAACAACCGGCCGAGTGGCGGCAACAACTTCGATCCGTCGAGCATTCCGTCCACGACGTCGCGCGCGGGTATCGCGGTGGCCGCGGCCAAGAGCCAGGTCGGCGTGCGCTATCGCTACGCGGCGGCCGAGGAAGGTGTGGCCTTCGATTGCTCGGGCCTCACCATGTGGGCATGGCAGCAAGCCGGTGTGTCGTTGCCGCATCAGTCGCGCCGCCAGTTCTCGTCGTCGCCGCGCATCCCCAAGGAATACGCCGAGCCCGGCGACCTGATCTTCTTCTACAACCCGATCACGCACGTGGGTCTGTACGTGGGCGGGGGAATGATGGTCGACGCTCCGGGTGTGGGCCGCACCGTTCGACTCACCGCGGTCAATTGGTCGAAGGTCGTCGGCGTCACCCGACCCGGCTGAGTCGTTCCGGCTGATCCGCCTCAACTGATTCACCGCGACGGCCCGCGCACTACCGTTGCCGGTGGAGGGAACGTGAGTATTCAGGGGATCGATCTCGAGAAAGTCACGGCGTGGCTGGGCGCCAACATCGACGGCCTCACGACGCCGGTGGAGTTCACACTGATCGCCGGTGGTCGCTCGAATCTCACGTATCTCGTCACCGATGCCGCGGGCACAAGGTTCGTGTTGCGTCGCCCGCCGCTCGGCCACGTGCTGGCCACGGCGCACGACATGGCACGCGAACACCGCATCATCGCCGCGGTCGGCCGCACCGGCGTGCCGGTGCCCCGAGCGCTTGGCCTGTGCACCGACGAGGGCGTGAACGGTGCGCCGTTCTATGTGATGAGCCACGTGGAAGGCGAAGTACTCGACAGCGCCGACAAGGCCGCGTTGCTCGACCCTTCGCTGCGCGAGGCCGCTTCGCATCACCTGATCGACGTGATGGCCGAATTGCACGCCGTCGATGTGGATGCCGTGGGCCTGGGTGATCTCGCGCGTCGCGACGGCTACATCGAGCGCCAGTTGAAGCGTTGGCGGAGTCAGTGGGAGAACTCGAAAACGCGCGAACTGCCGGCCATCGACGAAGTGGAGAAGCGACTCAGTGCCCACGTGCCCACACAACAAGGTGTGGTGATCGCCCACGGCGACTACCGCTTCGGCAACTGCCTCACCGATGTGAAGAAGGGTCGCATCGCCGCGGTGCTCGACTGGGAGTTGTGCACCCTCGGCGACCCGCTGGCCGACCTCGGCTACTTGGGTGTGTATTGGTCGGATGGTCCGTCGAGTGCGTTGCGCGCCAACGACCCCACACCGGCTGGTGGCTTCCCTACGTATGCCTCACTCGTCGAGCGCTACGCGCGCACGACCGGTCGTGACGTGTCGGGCGTGAACTACTACGTGGCGTTCTCGTGCTGGCGCTTGGCCGTGATCAGCGAAGGCGTGTACGCGCGCTATCTGCACGGTGCCATGGGCAAGCAGGACGGCATCGATCTTTCCACCATGAAATTGGGCCCCGAAGGTTTGGCCGAACGGGCTCTCGACGCAGTCAGGAGACTGGTATGACCAACGATGTTCTCGCCGGATGGCAGAAGGTTTCGTTCACTTCGGCCGGCATGACGCGCGATACGTATCGACGTGGCTCAGGGCCGGGCATCGTGCTCGTGCACGAGATCCCGGGCATCACTCCGGCCGTGACGCGCTTCGCCAACGATCTCGTGGACGCCGGTTTCACCGTGGTGATGCCGAGCCTCGTGGGCACGCCGGGTAAGGCGCCGAGTGGCGGCTACCTCGCGTCGTCGATGAGCAAGGTGTGCATCTCGCGCGAGTTCACCACCATGGCCCTCAACAAGACCTCGCCGATCATCGCCTGGCTGCGCGCTCTCGGCCGCGATCTGCACACCGAGATCGGTGGCAAGGGGATCGGGGCGCTCGGTATGTGCTTCAGCGGTGGTTTCGCCCTCGGCATGATGATCGACGATCACCTGGCCGCGCCCGTGCTCAGCCAGCCGTCGTTGCCGTTCACCGTGGGCAAGAAGCGCGCCGCCGATCTCAACTTGTCGCCCGACGATGCGCGCGCGGTACAGCGCCGTGCCGCTGAGGGGTGTCAGGTGCTCGGCCTGCGTTTCACCGAAGACAAGTTGGTGGGCGATCGCTTCGAGTCGTTGCGCAAGTTGATCGGCGATGCGTTCATCGGTATCGAACTCCCGTCGCAGAAGAAGTCGGATCACTCGGTGCTCACCGAACAACGCGATGAACCGAGTGTTCAGCGCGTGATCTCGTTCTTCAAGGAGAAACTCGTCTGATCAACTGAGGGAGAGGCGGAAGCGGGGGTGCTTCCAGACCTTGAGCGCGGCGATGGGGTCGCCCTTCGATTCGAGTAGGTGTCGCGTGAGCATTCCCTTGGCGGCTTTGGCGTCGTGGCCGGCCACCTTGCCCGACTTCTCCACGAAGGCCACGGTCACGAGGTCGGCGTAGGCGTCGGGCGACGGCGTCCACGCACTGCGGTGCTCACCGGGCAGAAGATCGATCACGACTCGCTTGCGCGCCCACTCGTCAAAGGCAGCGGCCAATGGTTCGCGCCACCACGTCGACACCTTGCCCATCGGCTTCAACGACGCACCCATCTTCAAGCGGTAGTCCGGTACCGGATCGGCGAAGCCGACGAGCCCGAGCAGACCCGAGAACACCACGACCGAATCGATGGCGCGTGTCATCGTCGCCTTGTTCATGGAGGTCGGCGAAAGGTGCTCCCACACCACACCGGTGTAACGCTCGTGGGCCGGGAGCGTGGGTGCCCCCACGGGTGCACGGTTGGCCGCCTGGGCTCGGGCCAGATGCGCGCCCTGCACACCGAGCAACTTGGCGTCACCACCCTTGGCGGCAGTGAGCGCAGCCAATAGCTCCTTACGTGGTGCGGCGAGAGCAGGGCCGAAAGTCCCGGCCGTGGCCTTCCATTTGGGCGCCCGACCACCCTCGGCCTTGCCCTCCGAGGGTGGTAACAAAAGTGCCAGTCGAACCTTGCCGTGCGAAGTCACGCTCGTGATTCTCTCCCACTACCCTCGAAGCATGCGCATTCAAGTGGATTCCGAGAAGTGCCAGGGTCACAACCGTTGCTACGCGCTGGCCCCCGAACTCTTCGACGTCGACGACTACGGCAACGCCATGGTCATCGGCGACGGTTCGGTGCCGCCGGAGTTGGAAGAGCGCGCGCGTCTCGCGGCGGCCAACTGCCCCGAGTTCGCCATCACCATCTCCGACTGATCGCACCATGACCGGTTACCAGACCCCCACCTCGATCTACGGACCCGTCACCGACTGGGCCACCGACTTCGATCACGCCGACCCGCAATACAACCGCCATGCGCATGCCATCTGGGCCGAGTTGCGCGACAAGTGCCCGGTCGCCCACTCCGATCGCTACGGCGGCACATGGTTGCCGGTCACGCACGAATACGTGCGCGAGATCGCCTACGACACCGAGAACTTCACGAGCCGCGCGGTGGTCGTGAGCACCGTGGTGCCCGAAGATCCGGCTCCCATCGGTGGCGCTCCGCCGATCACCAGCGACCCGCCGTTCCACCACGAGGCTCGTCGTCTCGTGCTGCCGCCGTTCTCGCCCAAGAAGATCGCCGAGTGGGAACCCGAGATCCGCAAACTCTGCAACGAACTCCTCGACAAGATGGAGGCGCAGGCCAAGGGTGGTCTCACCGTTGATGCCGCGATCCAGTACGCGCAGCACATTCCGGTGAACGTGATCGCTCGCATGCTCGGCTTCCCGCTCGAGGACGACGATCTATTCCGCGAGTTCGTGCACGACATCCTCGAGAACATCAACGGCGACCCGGAAGATCGCATGCGCGCCTTCGAGCGCATCGATGCGTATCTACTGGCCCAGATCGACGATCACGTCGAAAATCCACGCGACGACCTCACGGGCTATCTGCTCGAGGTCGACCTCTTCGGGGAGAAGTTGCCCAAGGAGATGGTGGGAGGATTCATCCTCCTTCTCCTCGTGGCCGGTATCGACACCACGTGGAGCGCGATCGGTTCGAGTCTGTGGCATCTCGCCACGCATGCCGACGACCGCCATCGGCTGGCCAACGATCCCTCGCTCATGACCACCGCGATCGAAGAGTTCTTGCGCGTGTACGCGCCGGTCACCATGGCCCGGCTCGTCGCCCAGGATCACGACTTCCACGGCTGCCCCATGAAGAAGGACGAATGGGTGCTGTTGCCGTTCCCGGCGGCCAATCTCGACCCGGCCGAGGTCCCCGATGCCGACAAGGTGCTGATCGATCGGCAGGAGAACCGTCACGGTGCCTTCGGTCTGGGTATCCACCGGTGCCTCGGCTCGAACCTCGCGCGTCTCGAACTACGCGTCGCGGTGGAGGAGTTCGTGAAGCGTTTCCCCGACTTCGAACTCGCCCACGGCGAAGAAGGCGTGGTGTGGAGCGTGGGTCAGATCCGCGGTCCGCGTGCTCTGCCGGTGCGCGTCCTCACTGCATGACCGAACCCGTCGAACCGCTCACCGAGGCTGGCCGATACTGGGCCGAACAACTTCGTGCGTGGGCCATCCCCGACGAGATCGTGGCGCAAGCCGAAGTCCCGCCGTGGGCGCACGATCCCAAGACCTTCGCGGTCGACGACACACTCGATGCGTCGAGTCCGATCTTCGAGATGGCGCGCGAGTTGCTGCCCCCGGGTGGTGGCTCGGTGATCGACATCGGATGTGGCGGTGGCCGCTCGTCGATTCCGCCCGCGCCCCGCGCCACGCACATCACGGGAGTCGACGAGAACCCGGCCATGCTCGAACGCTTCGCCGCCGCCGCTGACGCGGCCGGTGTGGGGCATCGACAGATCCGGGGTCGTTGGCCCGATGTGTACGTGGAGGCCGAACTTCGGGGTGAACCATTGCCGACCGCCGATGTGGCGGTGTGTCATCACGTGTTGTTCAACGTGCCCGACATCGAGCCGTTCGTGGTGGCTCTCACCGCGGCCGCGCGTCTCGGTGTGGTGGTGGTCATGCCGGAGCGCCATCCGTTGTCGGCGTGGAACGAAGGTTGGCTCCACTTCTGGAATCTGAACCGACCCACTGGCCCCACGGCCAATGATGCGGCAGCGGTGCTGTGCGCGCTCGGTATCACGCCCGAAGTGGTGGTGGTTCCCCGACCGCCGCTGTCGCGCCACGCCGAGGATCCGAAAGGGTTGGTGGAGTCGGCGCGCCGTCGGCTGTGTTTGTCGAGTGATCGCGATGCCGAGATCGAAGCGTGGTTAGCCGATCATCCGCCGTCGTTCATGCGCGAGGTGGTCGTGCTGCGCTGGCCCGGAGGTCTTTCGTAGAGCCAGCGCGCTGACCTTCGTAGATGCCACGCTCGGGCGACACCGCGTAGGCCACGATGCACGCCAGTGCCGCCGGCAAGGCGAGTGATCCACCGAAGAGTTCGATGGCGAGCAACGCACAAGCAATGGGCGTGTTGGCCGCGGCACCGAAGGCGGCCGGAAGTGCGGCCATGGCCGCCAGACGCGGATCGAGACCGAGCGGACTGGCGAGAGCCGAACCGAGAGTTGCCCCCACCACGAAGAGCGGTGTGACTTCACCACCGGGGATACCCGAGCCGAGCGCGATGGCCGTGAACACGATCTTGAGCACCGGCTCCCACCAATCGGCGGTGTTGCCGGCGAGCGCGTTCTCCACGAGGGGCAACGACAAGCCGAGGTAATCGCGGCCGAACAACGCCATGAGGGCGAGCGTGGCCACCGCACCCACCACGGGGCGTGCCGGCACGTACGCGACCAGTCGGGTGACCGCGGCCTTCACCTGATGATGGGACACGATGAAGAGGCGCGCGGCGAGACCGCACGCGAGACCGACGAGGGCGAGTCGCCACAGCACGTCGAGATCGACGTTGCCCACATCGATGTTCACGAGCGGAGTGGAGCGACCGAGTCCCTCCACCACGCGATCGGCAGCGATGGACGCCGCGAGCGCGGGAGCAAGAGCCTCGTATCGCAAGCGTCCGGTGCGTTGAACCTCGAGGGCGAACACCGCACCGGCCATCGGCACGCCGAACGCGCCACCGAACGCACCGGCCATGGCGGCCACGAGCATGAGGCGTCGATCGTGCGCGCTGAGCCGGAACGGTCGGAGCAGGAGCGAGGTCAGCGAGCCTCCGATCTGCAGCGCCGCGCCTTCGCGACCCACCGATGCGCCGGTGAGTTGGGCGATGTAGGTGGCGCAAAAGATCATCGGTGCCATGCGTCGGGGGACCGACGGCGTCGGCTCGGGGGTCGTCGGATCATCGGGTGGGAGCGATTCTCCGATCACGAGCGACGTACCACGACGGGCCTCGCCGCCGTAATGGTGATACGCGAAGCCGAGTGCGAAGGCCGCGACCGGTAGGAGCCACACGAGCCAGGCGTTGTCGAGTCGACTGGTGGTCGCGGCATCGAGGGCCTCGAACAAGGCCCACGAACCCACACCGGAAAGTGCTCCGACAACAACCGCGAGGATCGTGAGGTTGATGACGTGAAGGGGGGCGCGCAGGGCTTGGAGCACCAGACTTACCCTAGTCCTTTGTCTGATCTCACTTGGATCGTTACTCGGGTGGCGCAGACCGGGCAGGAGGGCTCGTTGGCACGTGTCACCGTCGTCAACCACCGTCGTGCCGTTCGGGAGATTTTCGTGCACGGATCCTGTCCGACTGCGACTGCGAAGTGAACAAATTGTCGGTCCGCATGGCAAGAATTGTGGCGCTGGCTGCCGGTCAGTAGGTGGGAGAGTTCGCTCGAACCACCCTCTTACTTGCACCCGAATCACCCCCGCCGCACTGGCAACCAGTCGTATTGGTCGAGCAGTTGACGCAGTCACCGACCCGTTGATCTCATTCGCGCGCCGTCAACCTTTTGAGTTGGGAATACTTATGGTCTCGCATACAACATCGTTGCTCAGTGGCCCGGAACTCACTCGTCGCATCAGTCACGCATACGGAGTCGATTTCGTCAAGCCGATTGCTCAGTCCTGAAACGCGACGCCGATCCTGTCCTGACAACTTGCGCTCATCTCGCGCTCAACTGGTACCTGAAGTTCACCTGCCATTCGTTCTCTTCCGACTCACTGTTCAGGTGCGTCATTTACGTTCACCTCGTTACGTGAACAACGTGGTCGAGTGACCACTCATCAGGAGGAAGAATGCGCAAATCGAAAACTTCTCGCCGCTGGACGGCGCTGACGATCGGTCTGGCATCGATCACCATGGTCGCCGCGTGCGGTGGTGACGACAGCAGTTCGTCCGAAACCCCGGCTCCGGCCACGGCCGCTCCCGAGACCACAGCCGCCGATCCCCGCGCCGATTGGCCCGAGAAGTTGATCCTCGGCGCCGTTCCTTCCGAGGAGAGCACCGCCCTCGAAGAGAGCTACAGCAAGCTCATTCAGGTTCTCGAAGAAGAACTCGGAATCGAAGTGGAATTCTTCCAGGCCACCGATTACGCCGGCATCATCGAGGCGCAGATCGCCGGCAAGGTCGACATCGCTCAGTACGGCCCGTTCGCTTACGTCATTGCCAAGAACAACGGTGCCGACATCTTCCCGATCGGAGCAATCGTGGATGGTCCGGACGAAGAGCCGGGTTATCAGAGCTACGGCATCGTGAAGACTGGTAGCGATATCACCGATCTTGAAGGATTCCGCGGCAAGAAGGTCTGCTTCGTCGATCCGGGTTCCACCTCGGGCTACCTGTACCCCTCTGCTGGCCTCCTCGAGCTCGGTATCGACCCGGAAGCCGACGTGACGCCGGTCTTCGCCGGTGGCCACGATGCCTCGGTCATTTCGGTCAACAACGGTGACTGCGACGCCGGCTTCGCATTCGACGCGATGGTCGACTCGGTCCTCATCGAGGCCGGAGACATCGCCGAAGGCGACATCACCACGGTCTGGAAGTCGGAAGTGATCGCCGGTTCGCCGCTCGCCATGCAGAACGGACTTCCGGAATCGCTGAAGGCCGAGATCATCCGCCTCGTGCTCGAGGTGGCCAACCGTGATCAGCTTCTGGCCGACGGCCGCTGCACCAGCGCTGATGACTGCGGTCTGACCGACGAGAACGCGTGGGGCTGGATCGTCGTCGAAGATTCTTTCTACGACGGCGTGCGCGCCGTTTGTGAGGCCACCAAGTCCGCCAAGTGCGAGGGCTGACCAACTCATGACACAGCCACTTCCCGACAACGTCGTCCAGGTTTCCGGACTGTCCAAGAAGTTTCCCAACGGTCCACTGGCTCTCGACCACGTGAGCCTGACGGTTCCGAAGGGCCAGCTCCTGTCGCTGATCGGATTGTCGGGAAGTGGAAAGTCGACCCTTCTCCGACACCTCAACGGATTGATCCCACCCACCACGGGCTCCGTCGAAGTGTTGGGAACAGACGTCGTGGCGGCGGGCCGCCGTGAACTTCGGGCCCTCCGTCGCGACGTCGGATTCGTTTTCCAGTCCTTTGGGCTCGTGGGGCGACTCACAGCACTGGAGAACGTCCTGTCGGGGGCACTCGGGCGACTTCACGGTCCGCGCTTCGGGACACTGATGTATCCCAAGGCGTTGCGCCGTGAAGCGCTCGAGAACCTCGACCGTGTGGGCTTGGGTGACCGAGCCTTCCAACGTGCCGACACCTTGTCGGGCGGTCAGCAACAGCGAGTGGCAATCGCGCGAACTCTGATGCAGCGCCCGCGTCTTCTTCTCGCCGATGAGCCGGTCGCGTCGCTCGACCCCGAGTCGTCGGCTCAGGTCATGGATGTTCTCTTCCGCATCGTGGTGGAGGATCAACTCACTGTGATCTGCACACTTCATCAGGTCGAGCTGGCCCTCGGTTGGGCGCAGCGAATTGTCGGTCTTCGGGACGGTCAGGTGGTACTCGATCGAGCCGTCGACAATCTCGATCAGGATGCGGTGATGGACGTGTATCGCCGCGTCGAGCCGGGTCAATCAGCGATGTCAGGTGCGCTTATGGCTTCAACCACGACTCCTCGCGTGGCATGAAGCCTCCGGAAGTTCTTTTAAAGTCCTCGGGCCTCGGATCCCGCATTCCCTCGGATCCGGTTCACGCCGATGATCGCCTGAAGCGCAAACTCACCGGTGATCGACTCGTCATGCGAGTCGTGATGGTCGTGTTCGTCGGAGCCGTCATCTGGGCGTGGCGACACATCGAGATGAGTTTCTCGGGACTGATCGCTGGTTTCGGAGACGTTCAGAACCTTCTGGGCCGCATGTTGCCTCCTCGCTTCTCCGATCTCGATGACGCCATTCGGCTCGGTTTCGAGACACTGTGGATGGCGGTCATCGGGACGACGATCGCCGTGATCCTTTCGTTTCCCATCGCTCTAGGTGCGGCTCGGAACACCACGCCTCATCCGGCGGTGATGGCCATCTGTCGTGGCATCATCGTTCTCAGTCGGGCCGTCCCCGATCTGATTTTCGCGGCCATTTTCGTTCGGGCCATCGGCATCGGAGTTCTTCCCGGAGTCATCGCGCTCGGACTGCACTCGATCGGCATGGTCGGGAAACTGTTCGCCGATGCCATCGAACAGACCGACAAGACCCCCCGTGAAGCCGTCACTTCGGTCGGTGCCTCGAAGTGGCAGGCCATTACCACCTCGGTGATCCCCCAGGCCATGCCGTCGTTCATCTCGACAATTCTGTATCGACTCGACATCAACCTTCGCTCGTCGTCGGTACTCGGCATCGTGGGTGCCGGAGGAATCGGGTTCCTCATGCAGGCGAATCTTCGTTCTCTGCAGTACGACGAGGCTCTTGGAGTCGTCGCAGTGATCTTCGTGCTCATCACGATCATGGAATTCTTCTCGGCTGCGGTGCGCGCCACCCTGCTCGGTGGAGATCGAACTCTCGTAGGACGCTCGGCCCCCCGACTCAGCTTGGGTGCGAAATTGTTCGCTCGATTCTCCTCTCGTAGCAAGTCGAACGACGTCGGAGTTCGGCCCTTCAATCACGAGACCGTTCGCCCACCGTGGGTGGGAGATCTTCGAATGAAGACGATCTACGGCATGGCATTCGTGGCGCTGATCATCATCGCGTTCCGATCGGTGTCTCTGAACCCTGGCGAACTCTTCGGCGCCCTTCCGGACGTCTGGCGGGTCATCACGCGCCTCTTCCCACCCGACTACACAACCGCTCGTTCGTCGATCATCGACGGCATGATCGAATCGGTTGCCGCGGCTCTGGTGGCGACCTTCATGGGCGCTCTGCTCTCCGTTCCACTCGGATTCATGGCAGCCCGGAACGTGGCGTTCAACCGTTTCGTGTACGGCCTGTCACGACTCTTTCTGGTACTGGTTCGGGGAATCCCCGAGTTGATCATCGCCGTGATCTTCATCGCTGCCATCGGACTCGGGCCGGTACCGGGAACCCTCGCGCTGGCCTTTGGCACCTCGGGATTCCTGGCCAAATTGATCGCCGATGCCGTGGAAGAGATCAACCCCACGCCTCGTGAGGCAACCTTCGCAGTCGGAGCGACCAAGACGCAGGAGATCGCGACTTCGGTGGTTCCGCAAGCCATGCCCGCGATCATCAGCAATTTGCTCTATGCGCTCGACATCAATCTACGGACATCGACCATCCTAGGAATCGTGGGTGGAGGAGGAATCGGGTTCATCCTGTTCAATGCCCTTCGAGTGCTCGAACTGCAGACGGTAGGGGCGGTCCTGATCACGATCTTCGGAGTGGTGTACTCGATCGAACTTCTCTCGGGCTGGGTGCGCAAGAAGATCTTGTAGAGAGCCGAAGGGCTCAGGCGATCAGCGAGCGAATTTCATCGGCCAACGGTCGAGAGGCGGCGACGATGCCACTCCAACGCTTCGACATGTCGGTGTCGAATTCCAGAGGTCGGTCGAAGGCATCGACGACAACACCGCCGGCGTGTTCGACGAATGGAACCAACGGCAAGAGATCGACGAGTCGATGGACGTCTCCGCCCGCATCGACGAAGGCATCCACGGCGCCGATCGCCACGAGAGAACCTTCGATCACCGAGCTACCCATCACCCGCAGCCGTTCGGTGGGCTCGACGATTCGATTCCAGGCCGCCCTCGTCTCGGGACGAGGGCGCAACATGGCGATCGAAGCCCCCTTCAACTCGGTACGACCAGAGGTCGTCAGCGGCTCGGAAACTTCGAATCCCCACTTGGTGCGGTGTGCGCTCATCGAACGCTGAGAGTCGAGCCATGTGATGTGAGAGTCGGTGATTCGACCACCGATCACGATCGCTCCGGCGAATGCGCACGACGGTACGCCAGCCACGGCATTCGCCGTGCCATCGACTGGGTCCATGACGAGAGTGACAGCAGAGCCATTGTCGACCCAGCCGATCTCCTCCGAGAGAATGTTGATTCCGTACGGCTCGACGGCTGCGATGACTGCCTCGTCGACGATCTGATCGAGGAACATAGTCGGAGTCCCGTCACCTCCGACTCCGATGACCGCCCCCAGCTCCGACCGTGACTTGGTGAACTTGGCCGTGAGATAGGCCGCTTGGGCGGCAGCGGCGGCCGCGACCAGAGCCGGGTGAAGGTCGTTGATCGGACGCGACTGACTCACGCCGGGACCGCCATCAATTCGTCGGCGTCGGCGATCATCTCGTCACCCCTGAGCACATGACGAACGACGGCCAGCGGCCCGTCGAATTCGGCGATGACCAGATCGGCACGCTGGCCGGTCTCGATCGAACCGCGGTCGGTCAGACCGACGGTCGCTGCCGGGCCCGAGGTCACGAGGGCAACCGCCGTGGGAAGATCGCAGACGTTCTCATGCACCAGAACCGCGACCGCACCGAGCATGGTCGAGGGGAGGTAGTCACTCGCCAGGCCATCGCACAGGCGTTCGGAGATCAGATCCCGCGCACTCACGTTTCCACTATGACTCCGACCACGCATCACATTCGGTGCACCGCACACCGTGCGAAGACCGAGTTCCTTGGCCCGCTGGGCAGCTTCGAAGGTCGTGGGGAATTCGGCGATCGATGCGTTCCATGCCTTGGCTTGATCGGATTCCTCGATCGTGGCCGGGTCGTGGGCCATGAGGCGGATTTCGCCTCGTGTCGCCCGCTCGACGAGCCAGGTGAGAGCCAGGTCCCGGTTGGCGAGGAGTGAATCGCGCTCGGCGATCAATTGATCGACTCGCGCTCGGGCATCGCTCTCGCTCAAACCCTGCGTCCCAATGATGTACCTCTCGAAGGCCGTGCGGTCGGTGTACTGCCCCTGACCGGGTGTGTGATCTTCGAACGACACGAGGGGAAGAGTGCCATCGTCCGCTCGACGGGGGAGTCGGTCGACGAGACAACGAAAGCCATCGGGGTCACGTGCATCGAGTCGGTACAGGATCCGATGGTCGACCAGGGCCCTTCCCGATGCTCGGTACGACTCGAGTTCATCTGTCCACTCGTTGGCCAGCACCATGCTGCGGTGGTACTTCTCATCCTCTTCGAATCCGATGCCGTGGAACATGGTGGTGATGCCGGCGGCACGCACCCGCCCTTCGAAGGATCGCACTGTGAATCGCGCACCGAGATCGACCCCGGGCCGAGGGAAGCGCTCACGTTCGAGCCCGTCACTGTGAGAGTCGACCAGGCCCGGGATGCACAGAGCGCCCCGGGCGTCGATCATATTTGGTTCGAACGCGATCGACGGTCGAGCGTTGTCGATTTCGACGATGAGACCGTCCTCGCAGACGATCGTTGCATCCGAGAGAACTTGTGTGGGCAACACTGCGGTTGCGTTCGTGACGACCAGACGGCTCATACACGGGCTCCTTGGGTGAGAACTTCGAGGACCAGGTCGGGATTGCCACTCATTTCCACGCGACCATTGCGCATGAGAACGATGCGGCTCGCCAAACGCTCCATGGCCTCGATGTCGTGGAAGACGGCGAGAACGGCGACACCTTGTGAAGTGAGGTCGCCGATGAGTTCGAGGGCTGCTTCTCGATTGGCCGGGTCGAGGGCTGACACCGGCTCGTCGAGAAGCAGGAGTTGGGGTGATGAAATAGTGCCAGCAGCGAGGTTGATGCGCTGCTTTTCTCCACCCGAAAGTACTGAGGCGTGAACGTCCCAGAGCTTCTCCTCGATGTTGAGTCTCTTCAACGAGACAGCAGCGGCATCACGAGCCGTTGCTCGATCCATTCCGCGCGACACACCTGCCCGAGTCACGATGTCGAGCGGTCCGCGGCGAGGCTCGGCGCGGAGGAACTGCGACACGTACCCGATGTCGCGCCCACGTAGGTGTGCCATTTCCTGGTCCGAGAGGGAAGGAAGGTCGACTTCGGCACCTGAACGCAAACGCAGCACCACCGAACCAGAAGTCGGCTCGTAGGTGCGGTAGATGCACTTGAGCAGTGACGACTTACCGGCACCACTGGAGCCGGCAAGGGCCACGTGCTCTCCGGGAAGAATGTCGAGATCGACTCCTCGAAGTGCCTCCACTCGACGCCCGTCGATGGTGTGGAGTACGAAGTCCTTGGTGAGACCACGACAAGAAAGAATGTGTTCGTGAGTGCTCATGCGCGTGCTGCTCCGACGAGACGTTGGCTGTACGGATGGTGGGGGTCTTCCAGCAATCGATCCGTCAGACCGGCTTCGACGATGCGACCGTGATTCATGACCACGCAACGCGTCGTCAGCATCTCGATCACGGCGAAATCGTGGGACACGACGACGGCCGCCACACCAGTCTCCTCCAGCAAGTTGCGAATGAGGTCGAGAACGCCAGCGGCAACCGAGGCATCGAGTCCGGTTGTCGGCTCGTCGAGCAACACGACCGGTGGCTCGTTGGCCAGAGCCTTGGCCAATTGCACTCGTTGGCGCATGCCGCCTGAAAACGTACCGACCAGATCGTCCATACGGGAGAGCGGCACCTCGGTGCGTTCGAGTAGCTCGGCGGCCCGATCACGGATCCGACCGAAGTGGCGCCACCCAGCTGCGGTCAGCGCCTCGGCGATGTTCCCACCGGCCGTCACGTTCAGACGAAGACCCTCGGCGGGATCCTGGTACACGACCGCCAGATCGGCGACACGCAGTCGACGGCGCGATGACGGGTCGAGGTCGAGCACGTTCGTGCGACCATTGTCGACCGACCGCAAGTACACCTCGCCGGCCGTGGAAGATTGATCGCCAGCGATGCAACGCATCACCGTCGACTTGCCAGAACCTGATTCACCGATCACACCGAGCGCTTCCCCGGGCGCGACCTCGAAGCCGACGTCCCACGCAGCGACGATCGATCCGGTGAGGGCACTCTTGGCCGTGCCGATGTCGGGCCCAGTGTCTTCGAGAGCCCGTAAATCGGTGATGCCATGGATCTTCCCGAGCGACGCGACCTTGAGCGCCCAATCGTTGTTCACGGTTCGACTCCATTCGACGGATGTTGACGTTGCCGATTCCGACGACACCAATCGCTGTCGCTACACACCCAGTGCCCACCACCTTCGGCAGCAGTAGCCGGTACTTCGACGAGAAACGACTCGGAGCTGCCACAACTGCGACACTGGGCGCCGGGCGTGATCTCGACTTCGAACGGCACGTCCTCGAAAGTGAGTGGCTCGACATCGGTGTGCGGCGGCACTGCGTAAATGCGCTTCTCGCGACCCGCCCCGAACAACGACAGAAATCGCGATTGATGGAGTCGTGGTACGTCCCATCGGGGAATTGGCGTCGTGGCGATCACGTAGCGACCGTGGACGAGGCACGGGTAACCGGTGGTTCGGGTGATCACACCGTTACGAACCTTGTCCTCGTACAGACTCACCCACATGCGCGCGTAGTCCGCTTCGGCGTGCATGCGAGCGAGTTCTCGCATGTCTCGTTCGACCCCGCGAAGTGGTTCGGGAACCGGCACCTGGAGGATCAGTGTGTGTCGCTCGTCCAGCGGGTCTTCAGGAATCCGATGGCGAGTCTGGATGAGTGTGCTGTCCTCGGGTGTCGTCGACTCGGGAATGCCGGTCGACGAAACGATGAGTCGTCGCAGGTTCACGGCGTTGACGCCCTCGTCGTCACCTTGGTCGATGACCTTGACGACGTCATCGGGGCCGACAACGGCGAGAGAGATCTGCAGACCCCCCGAACCCCAGCCGCGTGCAACGGGCATTTCGCGTGAACCGAAGGGAACTTGATAACCCGGGACTGCCACCGCTGTGAGAATCGCCCGGCGAATTTCGCGTTTGGAGTATTCGTCGAGAAGTCCGAAGTTCACATCGAGGTCGGCGGGCGAAGCATCGTCGATCGGCGCCGAACGGTCGATCACCTGTTGGAGGAGAGGGGTGCTCATGAGTGGTCCTGATGCTGACGAATGGCCGCTTTGCGTTCCATCATCGAACGGAAGGTCACGTAGTGGGGGAGCTTCAAGTGCTCGAGGAATCCACTCGCGTCGAGGCCATCGGTCGTGAGCAAGATCGACTGCTCGAGAAAGCTCCGGCCGCGGTCGCGCTCGCAAGCGATGTCGAGATTCGCCATCGCAATAGCCTTCTTCTCGTTGTGTCCGAAGCAGAGGCCGTAGCCGACATCGAAGCGACCACGATCCTCGTCGATTCCGTTCAGGTCCTCGATGGCCTCGACCTCGGTCACGCGAACTTCACCGATCGAGATCTCGTGGCCGGTGAGTGGATGAACGACCGTCACGGGAAGTCGACCGTGGCGCACTTCGCCGAGGGTGATCTCATGGAGATAGCCGTCAGGTCCGAGAATGTTGCGATACCAGACATTGACCAATGCACCGGTCTCGGCCCGTGCCATTGTGGCCAATCGTGCCGAACGACTCGCCGGCGGTCGGGCTGCATGCCGTGTGATGTCGAATGGTTCTGGATCATCGACTCGACGTCGGTCGACGACTGCGTCGAGATCACGAAGCAGGTCGAGCAATCGCCGGGGACGGCGATCTCCTTCCCGTTCGGAGTCGTCGCCGAAGCCGTTCGTCGTGGTGGCACTCTCCTCGAGGAAGGCCGCCATCTTCTCGGCTGTCGTGCGTTGGGTGGTTTCGTCGTTGGTGTCGAGCAAACGACCCGTGTAATCGGTGGTGCGACCCAGTAACTGCGGACCGGGTGGATTACGGAAGGCCGGCACGATGCGACGCAACACGACGAGATCGTCGACGTCGACGGGGGTGGTATAGGCCAGACGAGGCAAGGTCGACCGATAGGAGCGGAGTAGATGGGCTGCCTCGATCGGATCACCCTCGGCTTGGCGAAGGGCCGACGCAGCCAGGTGCTCGTCCCACAATCCGCCCTCGCCCATGACCCGGTCGACGGCGAGCCTCAATTTCTCGATCATCTGCTTCGACTCGAGCCACGGGCTGTCACCCAGGACTCGTTCGCGAGCCACTAGTCGTTCGGCGGCTTCGATGGCTTTGAGACCACCACGGGCTGCTGCGTATCCCATTCAGATCCTTTCTCGACGTGGCCACGAGGCCACGATCTCGACACGCGTCGACCGTGGAACTCCGGCAACGCGTCCGTCGTCAGTGGTGAACCAGACATCCACACCAGCTGGAAATTTGGTTCGAATGGAGTTCCAGAGCTCGACGTCCGATTCGGTCAGACCGTCGACGCACAAGACCCGTTCACCGTCGATTCCGGGGCCACTCAAGACGAGTTGCACCCCGCCTCGATCACTCGCTCCGTGCGCTCGTAGGTCGAGGGTCCCGATCACGATTCGTGCCGCTGATTCGGGTGAGAAGGCCGAGCCAGGATCGGCAAGAGAGATGATCGAACCGATCTGCTCGGATGCATCCTGCGGTATCGCGATCAAGTCGGCATCCTCGACTCGTGAGATTCGAGCCCCAGTTGCACTGGCGAGCGCTTCTTCCCAGACGAAGCTCGGTGTGTCGACGATGTGAACCCGCGTCTCGACATCGGCCAGAACGAGGATCGGAGCCAGAGCACTCGGGACACGCGAGACGACGGCGTAGTGCAGGGTGAGGATCGAACCCGGACGAGCGAACGAGTCCAGAATCGTCTTGAAGACTGATTGGGATTCAAGAGGGTCGAGCCGGCAAGCGGCGACTTTGCCCGGTAGGCGTCGGGACTCGAAATTCATGGTCGATGTCATCTCAGTCGAGCTCCTCGAAGGAGACCGCCGTGGCCCGAAGTTCGTCCCATTCGCGTCGTTCGTCGGCCGCCAGGTGGGACGCAGTGATTTCGCACAGTGAGTGAACGTCGTTGGCGAATTCGGTGTCGTGCTCTGCACATGCATCGAGGAGTGCTGCGGCGAGTGCGGTCTCTCGGTCGGCGCCGGTCCGCATGGCCCACCCTCGCAAGCCGGCGACGGCGACCTCGGCGCGGGTCACGACGACTTCGCCGAGGTGGAAGCGCTCCTTGCACACGGGTTCGCGCACCTGCATCATCACCATTCCGACTTCCGGAGGGTTGATGATGTCCAATTCGTCGGCAACGTTCCGATGAGAAAGGAAAGTCTCGGCCAGTAGTCGCACCTGATCGGCGTCGGCTCGCGCGAGCAATTCGGTTCGTCGGTTTCGGTCCATGCTCATGCACTCCTCGAGTCGAGTTGGTGTTGCGGGGAATCGAATCGGTACGCGTCGTCGGGTTCGGCGGCGTGGTCGAAGTGAACGCTGACTGCGATCCGGTCGGTCCGGATCCAGGACTCGCCGAGTTCGACGACAGTTCCGGAGGTGGCGTCGACGTTCACGCTCTGGAGTCGCCAGGCGGGCTCGCGCGATTCGATGATCCGAGCGACATGATCTGGAGGAGTGTCGATCGAAACATTGATCGTGCGGCGAGTCAGACGTATGCCGTAGAGCGAGAACAGGATTCGCCAGATCGAAGAGATTTCTTCGAGGTGTCGTCGCAGGTTGGGAGCGATCGAGCTCGACACCTTGCTCACACCGAATCCGACGATCTCGGAGTCGATTTCCATGGTGCGCCCGACGACGCAGAGCCTTTGCGGGGCGTGATCGCCGAACAGGGCCACCTCGGATAGAGAGGGTTCGACTTCGGATACTGTGACGACGCGAAGAGTCGCCTCGTAGCCCGAGAGGGCGATCGTGCGACTGGCACTGGGTGGGTACTTCGATCCGATGGGGTAGGGGATCCGTTCGTTGACGTAGGTCCCCGAACCTTTGACTCGCCGAACGACGAACCGTCGCTCGAGTTCCTGCAGGGCGGCACGGGCCGTCGGACGACTCACCGAGAATTCTCGAACCACCTCGTTTTCCGAGGGGACCTTGTCACCGACGTCTAGTCGTCGAATTCGGTCCTCCAACTCGTTCGCGACGGAGATGTAGGTCTCGGACACGACCCGATCGTGAACCACTCGAGTTGACGTGACAACTCGTTCAGGTGAACGACCAGCCAACTGTCGACGAAGACTCAGAAACCTCTTGTCGTTCCTGTTGGACGTCGATCCTTCGACACATCGACGTCATCTGTTGTTCACCTCATTGGATTACGTTGCTGTCATGCCTACCGAGACGCCGACGGCCCGCCGATTTCGAGACGCCGAAGAAATCATCGAGCACCTGAGAGGTCTCGGCGAACTCGGGTCGGTCGAAGCGAACGGATTCTCCGAGCTCGACCACGGACTCCAGACGGCCGCAATCCTGCGCGAAGTCGCCCCTGGTGACGTCGAGCTCCAGATCGCCGGCCTGATTCATGATCTGGCCCATCCGTGGGACGGGCCCGGTCAACCACGCCATGCGTCGATGGGAGCAATTGCTGTCCGAGGTGTCCTCGGTGATCGGGTGGCCGACCTGATCCTGTCGCACGTTCCCGCCAAGCGGTACTTGGTGACGATTCGCGAGGAGTATGCGTCGATCCTGTCGCCCGACAGCGTGATGACGCTTGCCGCCCAAGGCGGGCCGATGAACACCGAGGAGGTCGCAGCATTCGAGGAAAGTGTCGATTTGCAGGCCATGGTCGATCTCCGGATCGCGGACGACGGCGCGAAGGTGCCAGGGAAGATCGTCGCTCCGCTGTCGACGTACGAAGATGCGATCCGACAGATCGCTTCTCGTCATACAGCGAGTTGAGATTAGTCGTGCTACCCCGAGCCTTTTCGCCCGACGATCCGATGATCGTCCACCATTTCCATGAGCACGGTTGGGTTCTTACGGACGATCTGAACCAAAGCGAAGTACTCGAAGTTCAGAAATGGGTCGACGAGATCGCGGCTACTTTCGACGAACCAGGTCGGATCCTCCACCATCGTGAAATGACCGACTTCGGACCCAAATTGGCCCGGAGCGAGAACTTCGTCCCGGTGCATTCTGGATTGCGTGACCTCCTGACTCGCCGACTGGTGACCACCGCGTCGACACTTCTCGGCGAGCCGGCCGTTCTCTACAAGGAGAAGATCAACTACAAGTTGGTCGGCGGGGCGGGCTTTTCGCCGCACCAGGATGCCCCCGCTTACCCGTTCATCGACACGCACGTCTCATGCATGGTCGCAGTCGACGATGCAACGCCGGAGAACGGCTGCCTCGAAGTGGTGAGCTCGCGACACCGGCAGCTTCTCGAGACCGACGACCGGGGTTGTATCGTCCGGTCGATCGTCGATGAATTGACGTGGCAGCACGCTCCCTTGCGCGCCGGGCAGACCCTGTGGTTCCACTCCCTCACGCCTCATCGCAGTGGAGCCAATCGCTCCGATCGTGATCGCCGAGCCCTCTATCCCACCTACAACGCGCTCTCCGAGGGCCACCTTCGTGAGAAGTACTACGCCGAGAAGCTCGAGCGCTTTGCAGCGGCGGAACGTGGCGAACGCGTCGTTCTGTCGTTGATCGGCGACTTCGAGGGTCGACCGGTCGACTGACCGAGCCGTACTCTTCTCTCGTGTCGTCGAACGTTCCCTATTTTCGCGTCGGCATTCTCGGAATCCTGACGATCGTTGCCTATGGATCGTGGTTCTACGGCTTCGGGGTGCTCCTCGACGACATGGCGGCCGACTTCGGCTCGGGCGTCGGCATCCTCACGATGGGCTACACGATCGCTCAGATCCTGACTGGCGTTCTAGGCATGTGGGCCGGACGCACACTCGATCGTCACGGTGCTCGTCGTCCTTTCGCATTTGGCGCGCTCGCGGGGCCCAGTGTGGTCGTAGCGTCGACGTTCGCCTCGTCGCCCGTCGTGTTCGCAGTTCTGTTCGGCATCGGTGGGGGAGTGATCGGTGCGTCGAGTTTCTACCACTTGACCCAGACGGTCGCCGCACGACTGTCGGTGGGAAACGAGGCTCGGGCGATCGCGCAACTCACCATCTGGGGAGCATTCTCTTCACCTCTACTCATCCCGATCACCGAGTTGCTCCGATCGTCGATTGGCTGGCGTGACACCGTTCGAGTTTCGGTGGTCGTCGTCGGTCTGGCACTCGTCGTTGCTGCCTTGTTCGTCGATCGTGACGGCGTCTCTCGTTCGCTGTCTCCCTCGGCATCGTCGCGACTGGCAGTCGCCGGCGCTCTGAAGAATTACGACATTCGCAGGTATGCGCTCTCCTCTCTCGCCAGCTCGTTCGGGACGTCGATCATCATGGTGTTGCAGATTCCTGCGATGGTCGCCGGAGGACTCGAGCGCTCGACAGCGGCGTCGCTGGCGGGTGCGCGCGGTTTCGCTCAATTGTTCGGGAGGCTTCCCCTCGGGAGAGTGCTTGATGTGTGGTCGACTCGCAACGTATTGATCGGGGCGAAACTGCTCGTCGCTGCCGGGGCTGTCTTGCTGGCCTTCAGCGGAAACGTGGTTGTTGCTGTCGGGTTCGTGGTCGTCGGCGGTTTGGGTATCGGAGCGGTTTCTCCGCTCGACGGTATCTATGCGAGGGAGGTACTGCCCTCTCATGATCTCGGCACCTTGATGGGTTCGATGCACTTCGTGGGTGGTTTCATGTCTGGGATCGGTCCCCTAGTCGGTGCATTCGTCATCGATCTCACTGATCGGACCTGGAGCGGTTTGATTCTCGCGAGCGCAACCGTGTTGTTGGGAGTTGTCTTGCTTATCACGTCACCGCGGCCTGCACGATCCCGATGATCACCCCAGCCGGAACTTGCCAACTGGCTCCGACCTTGGTGGTGATCAACAGAAGTAGCGCGACGACTGCAACGATCCACGTGAAGGGATCGACGAGCGCCGTGTCGCCGATCCTCACGAGAACCCCGGCCATGAGTCCGAGCGACGACATCGTGACCCCGTTCAGGAAGGCCAGAGCAACGGGTCGCGCGCGCAACCAGCGCAGAAAACGCTCGAGGAGACCGACGAACAGGAACGACGGACCGAAGATGCCGATCGTGGCGAGAGCCGCACCGGCCACGCCGAGGATCTGCCAGCCGATGAAAGTGGCGGTCGTGAACACCGGTCCCGGGGTGATCTGGCCGATGGCGACGGCATCGAGAAGTTGCTCGGTGGTGAGATACCCGTTGTTTCGTACGAGCTGGTTGTCGAGGAAGGCCACCAACACGTAGCCACTCCCGTAAAGAACCGATCCGACTTCGAGGAAGATCAGGAAGAGCCGCGTGAGCGTAGGTTGCGAGGCAAGAACTGCGAAGAGACCGAGACCGGTGAACGAATTCGTCCGGTTCGTGCCTTGCCGTGCGAGGTGTGCGATGGTCCAGATCAGACCGAGCGTCATGATCACGATGAGTTCATGTAGGCCGATCAGGTATCCGCCGAACGCAGCCGCCGCCGTGATGAGGCTGGCCGGTTTGCGGAGGTTGGCCCGACCGAGACCCCACACCGCGTGAGCGATCACGGCGACAATCACGGGAAGTACGCCATATCGGACGTCGAAGACGATGGGATCGCTGCCGTATTCGGCGTAGAGCCAGGCGATAAAGCTGACGATGACCACTGCCGGGAAGATGAACGAAATTCCGCCGACGATCAGTCCCCGCGCGCCGGCTCGTTTCAGGCCGAGATGCATGGCCATCTCGGTCGAGTTTGGCCCCGGGATCAGATTGGTGGCCCCGACCATCTGCATGAACTCGTCGTCACTCAACCATTGGCGTCGACGGACCGTCTCGTCGCGCATCATCGCGATATGAGCCACCGGACCGCCAAAACCGGTCACCCCGATCTTCAGCATGAGTCGGGCCACCTCACGGACGGCGGGATTCATGCCGACCATTGTCGTAGATGAACGGAGTCCGCGCCGATACCAGAGGGGGAGATCAACCCACCCACACCCAACTCCTAGGATGAATGTTCCATGTCGGATGATCTCGAGCGCTCCCACCGGCCCGGACCGGTCGATTTGAGCGGTCTCAATCCGATGCAACGCGAGGCGGCCGAACACGTCGATGGTCCGCTGCTCGTGGTGGCCGGTGCCGGCTCGGGCAAGACCCGC
>SXGQ01078177.1_pt1 | contig 23571 bp, 22 predicted proteins | sample 3178371 | NCBI WGS metagenome assembly SXGQ01 (sample SAMN11356859, study PRJNA531348) | freshwater metagenome | isolation source: freshwater sample F1-20 | place: China: Fuxian Lake, Yuxi | collected 2017-12-25 | reverse complement strand
CTCGCAGCCCATGATCAGGTCTAAGTTGCGCAATCCCACATCAAAATCGATCACCACAGTTTTGTGGCCACGCAATGCCAACCCAGAGGCAAAACTGGCGCTGGTGGTGGTTTTGCCAACCCCGCCTTTGCCAGATGTCACGACGACTATTTTTGTCATTGAAAAAAATCCCAGTGAATGAAAACAAAACCTGCTGTAGCGCAAAACCCGACGAGTTTACAAGCCCCGCATTTGCAACTTGTCGTCAGCCAACCAAACTTGCGCCGGTTTGCCCAAAACTTCCTTGGGCAACGCTGTGTCGCTGGTGCGGTAAACGCCTGCAATAGACACCAATTCTGCTTCTAAGCTGGTGGTGAAAATCCGTGCAGTGGCGTCGCCTTTGGCGCCTGCAATCGCTTTGCCACGCAATGGGGCATACACATGGATATGGCCATCGGCCATGATTTCAGCGCCCGGATTGACCATGGCCAACACCACCAGGTCGCGCCCTTTGGCATAGACATGTTGGCCTGAGCGCAAAGGTTTATCAATCACCATGGCGCTGGGAGAGGCCACCGACACCTCACGAACCACTTCGACTTCCCGCACCACTTCGCGAACGGTTTCTTGGACGGGGGTCGAGCCGCCTGGCATTGGGCGAAGTTCTTGCACCACCAACAAACCGGCCAAGGTGGCGGCAGCTTCTTGTACCGGGTTGGCAGCACGCAGTGCCACGGGATTCATGCGGTGGCGTTTGAGCAGTTGCAGCAAGCCGTTCATGTCCAGCGGGCCAGCCTGGGGGTCGAGGGCTTGCAAATCGATCAACACCGGGTCGTTGTCGAAAAAATCCGGGGTGTCGCCAAAGCGTTGCTGTAAATCGTCGCCCAAATTGGCCAGATCTGCGGACTTGACCAACACCGACATCAGCGGCAAATGCACGTTCTTGATTTCAAAAGACAGGTTTTTGGCAGCAGATCGGGAACTCATAGGGCATCCGTTAGGCGCGGGCTAAGCAGGGCGCCGCAAAGCCTCAGACTTTACACGCTCAGACCAGGCCAATAGCTTGGGCGCGGGGCGCTGGCAATTTCTGCACAATCGCAACGTTGGTAACAAAGGTGTGTGATGCGCATTTGGGTGGGTTTGTTTGTGCTGTATTTCGGGCTGCTCGCCTTGGGCATGTTTTACCGACAGCAAACCGTTCGCGGGCCTTGGTTTTTTTTGTTGCGGGCGTTTTTCCCCAATTGGCAGTTCTATCACCAGGTGGGACCAGTGCCCCATTTGTATGTCCGTGTTGCACCCAATGGCGGTGACTGGGGCGAGTGGCACTGGATTTACCCGCGTCAGCCCAGAAATTTCTGGCGTTTGTTTCACAACCCTTGGGGCAACCGGGACCTGGCTTTGCAAAATCTGGTGGACCACCTGTCCAGCGACATCAAAGAATTGGACGAAGGTGCGGATGCCAGCCATTTGGTGAGCTACCAACTGGTTTGCAGGCATGCCCTGCAAGCCGTCAAAGAACACACGGGCGGCGTGGCAACTACCGGCTTGTACCAGTTGGAAATACGCCTTGAGCGTCCCAGCCCGCAAGGATTGATCAGCAGCGACACGGTGCTGCGCAGCCCCGCCATGCCATGTTGATGTCTGGCGATTTGGTGGTGCGCTGGCTGGAACTGCTGGGCGGCTTCAGCGTGTTGTTGCAATGCTTTGAATATGCACGCATCACCGCCAGTACCGATGCGCACGGTGTCTGGGCGTGGCAGGTGCAACGCGCAGACATACCGGATCAACCAGCTTGGCTCAAGCGCAGCTTGGACTGGCTGTATCGACCCGTTCTGTACAAAATGCAATTGTGGGTCAGGGCCTTGGCTGCCGTGGCGTTGATGGTGGCGGGTAACCATTTGGCAATTGCCTTGCTGCTGTTCGTCGGCAACTTGTTATTACTGATTCGCTGGCGAGGTGCGTTCAACGGTGGCAGCGATTTCATGACATTGATCACCGCCACCGGCTTGCTGATCGCCCAAGTGGTTGAGAGGTTCACCGATGCACAAACCGGTTGGTCTGCGGGTCTGGGCTACATCGCCATCCAAACGCTGAGCTCTTACTTTGTGTCCGGTTGGGTCAAACTCAAACGACCTGAATGGCGCAACGGAGAAGCCTTGCCGGTATTTTTAAACAGTGGCTTGTATGGCCCACTCCAAGCGGACAGCGTCTTTCGCCGCCCAGTTGTGGCCTGGGTCTGCAGTTGGGCATTTATTTTGTGGGAAGGCTTGTTTCCATTGGTATTGGTCTTCCCAGATTGGACGTCCGTTTTCGTGGGCGTGGCTTTGCTGTTTCACTTTTTGGTTTTTTGGTTTTTCGGGTTGAACCGTTTTTTCTGGGCTTGGGCTGCCAACTTGGGTAGTCTGTTTTTTCTGGGCCACTATGTTTCTTCCATCGTATGAATCCTTTTTAATTAACTATAAAAATATTTGCACTGCTTTATATGATTTTTTACCGTTGTTAGTGCTTTGCGCCCTTCAGCTAACTGCATAGAATGACGATCCCTGTTCTCTTAAAGGGCTTTTCCTCAGGATGACTCATGCAGTTAATGTGGCTATCAGGGCCGACCGGTAACGTCAGGACCATTTCCATCACCACCCGCACGGTATTGACCGCGGCGGTCGTGGTCGGACTGTTTTTGGTCACGGCGGGTTTTTTGCTGCATTTTGTGGGGTTCAAAATCGCTGTGGAATACAACCCAGACTTGGCCCGCAGCATCGGCGGTGTCACCACCGAAGCCGAGCAAAAACGCATGGAGTCGGTATACCGTGACCACTTGAGCCAGCTGCGCGAATCCATGCACAACACGGTCAACGAAATCCGCCAGTTAGAGACCATGAAAAACCGGTTCATGGAAATGGCCACCCCCAATGTGGTGCGCGACAAAATCAACCGCCGTGACGACAACAAAGGCGGGCCGTTGGTGGCCCCTAAACCTTTTTCCAGCCTGTTCCGCCAGCCTTTGGGCATAGAGTTTGACCAAACCCTGCAAGATTTTTTGCAAACCCAGCAAGCCGTACTGGAATTGCGCTCCAACTGGGAAAAACAACTCGATTGGTTGCACACCTTGCCCACGGGTTTGCCTGTTCGAGGCGACTTCAAAATCAGCAGTGGTTTTGGTATTCGCAATGATCCTTTCACCGGCGGTTTGGCCATGCACGAAGGCTTGGACTTCACGGCCAGTTCGGGCACTTCGGTGGTTGCCACAGCCAAAGGCACCGTCACCCGCTCAGGGTGGGATTTTGGTTATGGCAACGTCATCGAAGTCCAGCATGCAGAAGGTTTTTCCACCCGTTATGCGCATTTGAGCAAACGCATTGCCCAAGTGGGCGATGTGGTCGAGCGCGGCGGTGTGCTGGGCGAAGTTGGCAGCACTGGGCGATCCACCGGGCCGCATTTGCATTACGAAGTCTTTATTCGCGACAGGGTGATCAACCCCGTGCAAGTGCTTCCGCTCAACGCAAGTTGAGTTTTCACGGAGAGAACCATGTTTGAGAAATTGCGTGACAAACCCTTGGCCAGTTCGCAAGAGCGTTTTGAAACCCTGATTGGACGCACGACACAAATTTATGGTCGTCTTGTGTTGGTTGACAGCGTGCGTATCGATGGCAAGGTGGTGGGCAATATCGAAACCGCCAAAGAGAGCAAAGTCACTGTGGCCATAGGCGCCAGCGGTGAAGTCTCGGGTGACGTCACAGCCCACAGGGTCATGGTGGCCGGCAAGGTAGAAGGCAATATTTACGCCTCTGAACGCGTCGAGTTCCACAAAGACTCCGTGGTGCATGGCGATATTTCTTACGGTTCCATCGCGGTTGAACACGGCGCCCGTTTATTGGGCTTGGTGATCCAAAACCCCGTGGGTGGTGCCAACCCTGGTGCCGAGGCCAATTCGGCTATTCGACAAGCTCAAACCAACAAATAACGCCCGCAAATGTATATGCGGCAAACGCCTGAATGGTATGACCGCATGTACAACAACCGGGCATGGGTACCGGACTTCGCCAATCACTTACAGCACTGGACCGAGCAATCCAAAGCTGCCCGAAACCAGTTGCGTGGGTTGACCGATATCAGTTACGGCGATGGCCCCAATGAAAATTTAGATATTTTTCCCGCCAACCTCGCGCATGCACCCGTGATGGTGTTTTTGCACGGGGGATATTGGCGAGCTTTGGACAAATCCGACCAGTCTTTCATCGCGCCCTCATTCACCCGTGAAGGGGTTTGCGTGGTGGTGCCCAACTACGCCTTGTGCCCAAGGGTCACCATTCCTGACATCGTCATGCAAATGGTCAAAGCGCTGACTTGGGTCTGGCGCTACATCAGCGAGTGGGGCGGTGACCCCAGCCGCATCCATGTGGTCGGGCATTCTGCGGGGGGGCATTTGGCCGCCATGATGATGGCTTGTCAATGGCAACGCTATGCAGACGATTTGCCTGCCGACCTGGTGAAATCGGGTCTGTCCGTGTCTGGCTTGTTTGAATTGGAATCTGTCATGCGTTCGCCGATGTTGCAGTCGGACTTGCGGCTTGACGAAGCGCAGGTGTTGCGTTGCAGCCCAGCTTGGATGCCGACCCCGGCGCAGGGCAGTTTCTGGAGTGTGGTGGGTGCGTTGGAGAGCGATGAATTTATTCGCCAACATGTGTTGATTCAGCAGGCGTGGGGCAAGGCTTGTGTGCCTGTGTGTGAGGCGTTGCCAGGCTTGCACCATTTCAATTTGTTGTCGGCGTTGGCGGAGTCAGGCTCGTATTTGAACCGTTTGGCTTTGCGTTTTTTGCACGGTTTGATGTAAGGTGCTCACGCCATGCCGGTTTTTGCGAGCGATAGCGCAGCAAAAATCATACCGGCGCGGGCGGCCATGCCACCGATCCGAATGGGTTAATCAGTGAGGTGCTCACGCCATGCCGGCTCGGTCGCCGCTCACTGCAGCAAAGCTGCAATGCTTGCGTCGGCCCGACCGCCATGTCGGTCATCCACTCGTACTGTTTCACGCAAGCAAAGCAGTCACGATGAAATAAGTTGCACGTTTAGCCAAGACATCAGTCGGGCCGTCTGTGCGGGGATATTTTTGCGAGCGATATCGCAGCGATGCATACCGTGGCGGCCAACCATGTCACCTAACCGAATGAGTTAATCAGTGAGGTGCTCACGCCATGCCGGTTTTTGCGCTGATGTAAGGTGCTCACGCCATGCCGGCTCGGTCGCCGCTCACTGCAGCAAGCTGCAATGCTCGCGTCGGCCCGACCGCCATGTCGGTCATCCACTCGTACTGTTTCACGCCGCCAAAGTGGTCACAAACACCGAAGGTGCATGCGTACCAACAGCATCTCGACAGGCCGTCTGTGCGGGGATGTTTTTGCGAGCGATAGCGCAGCAAAAAGCATACCGGCGCAGGCGGCCATGCCAATGACTTTAAGCAACTTGAAACGGGCGGCCATGCCAATGACTTTAAGCAACATGAAACGCTCAGCCATGCCAATGACTTCATGCAACACCTGCAACACAGACCGCACAGCAACAACCTAGCCCTTGCGCCTCACCGGCAACAACCCATTCGCCAAGGCCGTGCCCATCAAAATCAATATTCCACACCACAGCATTTGCCACGTGATCGCTTCGTCCAACAGCACAACACCGATCAGATTCGCCACCAGCGGAATCACATACGTCACACTCAAAGTTCGCGCCCCACCGGTTTTGGTAACCAAACGGAAATACAGCACGTAAGCCACGCCTGTGCACAATGCACCCACCAGCAACAAGCCCAGCCATGCTGAACCTTCAGGCCATTGTTGCGGCCAAAACCAAATACCTGGTATGGCCAGCGCCACGCAAGCGCCGAGCAAACTGCCGGTTGCCATGGTCAGTGCAGGCACCGATGGCAAATAGCGCTGTGAATACGCTGTGCCCAAGCCGTAGCAAGTGGTCGCCAATAAACAGGCCAGCACTGCCCAACCATTGGCTGGTTCCGAAAACGACAAACCGCCAGGCATGCCTGCCGCCAGCCAACCCACGCCCACAAAACCCAAACCTAAACCCAGCAACCGCCAATGGCCAGGCCGTTCGCCCAACCATACCCAAGCAATCAAAGCACCAAACAACGGTGAGGTGGCATTCAATATGGACGACAAGCCCGTGGTTAGCCACAGCACTGCAAACGCATAACAGCAAAAGGGAATGGCGGAATTCACAACACCCACGCCCATGACCGCACGCCAATGTGTCCTCAACACACCGCTTTGGCCCCGCCAGACCCATAAAGGCAGCAACACCAGCAAAGCGATAGTGACCCGCAACCAAGCCGTGGACCATGGACCAAATTGCTGTGAGGCCATGCGCATGAAGACAAACGAAGAACCCCAAATCGTGCCCAGCGCCACAAACTCTGGCAACCAGCGTTGCCAGCGCAAGTCAGCGGTCACAACAAGCTGCCTTCGATGGTCAGCAAGGCGACTTTGCGGTCTAAACCACCTGCATAGCCGGTCAACGCACCATTGCTGGCCACCACACGGTGACAGGGTAGAAAAATACCCAGTGGGTTGCGTCCGACAGCCATGCCCACGGCGCGGGCCGATTGTGGTTTGCCAATGAAACGCGCGATGTCCGCATAAGAGGTGAACTTGCCAAACGGAATCATGGCCAGTGCTCGCCACACTTGCTGCTGAAAGCCCGTGCCGCCTATTGGCGTGAGTGGTAACTCAAAATGTTGTCGTGTGCCTGCGAAATATTCTGCCAATTGCGTTTTGGCGTTGACCAACCAGCCATGGCTCGGACCCCATGGCAGGTGTTGCAAGTTCGGGAAATGTTTTTGGTGTTCAAACCATGCACCGCACAAGCCGTGCTCGTTGGCCACCAAGGTCATTTGTCCAAGTGGGGTGTGTATCGGCATTTGCCATTGTTTTGCTGCGAATGGAGGCGTTGCTTTGCTGGGGTTCATGTGTGAATTATTTATGAAAAAGGATGCGTGCTTGTTTCGCAGGTATCTGATACAGGTATGCGCAAAATCCGCCCTCTACAATGCCTCGGATGATGATTGAGCCTTCCATTTTCAAAGCGTATGACATACGTGGCGTGGTACCGGTTGCATTGCATCCCGACATGGCGGTGGCCTTGGGCCGCAGTTTTGGCACGCAAGCCTTGGCCCTTGGCCAACAACAGGTCGCGGTGGGCCGTGATGGTCGCTTGAGTGGTCCCGACTTGTCGCAAGCGCTGATACAAGGCTTGGTGCAAGCAGGCATACAAGTGTTGGATGTCGGCATGGTGACCACACCGCAGTTGTATTTCGCCGCCAGCACTTTGTGTGAAAGCGGCATTCAAATCACGGGCAGCCACAACCCCAAAGATTACAACGGTTTCAAAATGGTCATGGCTGGTCGCGCGATTCACGGCGACGACATACAAGCCTTGCGACACATGATGCAGGCCGAAACATGGCAGTTGCGCGATGGAGGCCGTGTGCAAACGGTGTCCGTGTTGCAAGCTTACGAAGAGCGCATAGTGCAAGACATACAACTGGCCCGTCCCATGCGCATCGTGGTCGATTCAGGCAACGGCGTGGCAGGTGCCACCGCACCGCAGATTTTGCGTGCCATTGGTTGTGAAGTGATTGAATTGTTCAGTGCAGTCGACGGTCATTTCCCCAACCATCACCCAGACCCGAGCAAGCCTGAAAACTTACGCGACCTGATACGCGTCTTGCAAGACTCCGATGCAGAACTGGGTTTGGCATTCGACGGCGACGGCGACCGCTTGGGTATCGTGACCCGTGATGGCCAAACCATTTATCCCGACAGGCAAATGATGCTGTTCGCGCGGGATGTGTTGTCACGGCAACCGGGTGGCACCATTGTGTTTGACGTGAAATGTTCGCAGCAACTTGCTCCATTTATTCGCGCGGCCGGTGGCGTGCCGTTGATGTTCAAGACCGGACATTCGCTGATCAAAGCCCAAATGAAAACCATCGGTTCCCCCTTGGGTGGTGAGATGAGCGGCCATGTGTTTTTCAAAGAACGCTGGTTTGGTTTTGACGACGGCACTTACGCAGGATGTCGATTGCTGGAAATTCTCAGCCGCCATGAAGACGCCAACCAAGTCTTGCACAGCTTACCGAGCAGTGAGTCCACGCCTGAACTCAATGTGGCCTGCGAGGAAGGCGAACCGCACCGCGTCACCGCTGAGTTGCTCGCGCTTGCAACTTCACAAGGCTTACCCAGCGCAGAGCATCAACCGGTGCTCTGCGATATAGACGGCGTTCGCATTGATTGGGACGATGGCTTTGGTCTGGTGCGGGCCTCCAACACCACGCCGGTGTTGGTGCTTCGCTTCGAAGGGCAAACCACTGCGGCATTACAGCGCATTGAAGCCGACATGATGGCTTTGCTGCGGCGTATCAAACCAGATGCCAAGGTGCAAGAGGCAGCGCATTGAGGGTTCTGGTGGTCAAATTGTCTTCCTTGGGGGATGTGGTGCACAGCCTGCCCGCAGCGATTGACATGCACACCGCATTGCCAGGCATACAGATCGACTGGGTGGTGGAAGAAGGATTTGCGCCGCTACTTCGCCTGTGTCCAGCGGTAGAGCGTGTCATTACTTGCCGATTGCGTGCCTGGCGCAAAGCATGGTGGACAGCACAGACCCGTATGCAATGGCGTGCATTTGTGCAAGAACTGCAAGCCCATTCTTATGACGCAGTCATCGATTTGCAAGGCCTCACCAAATCTGCATTGATTACGCGCTTGGCCCGTTTGACCGACAAAGGGAAGCGAATTGCCATGGCCAATCGCACGCAAGGCTCGGCCTACGAAGCGCCCACGCGTTGGGTGTCCGATATCGCGGTGCCATGCGCTTGGCGCAGCCACGCGGTGCAGCGTGCACGCCATGTGTGCGCACAGGCATTGGGTTATGCCCAAAGCACAGAGCCGCGCCAGACGTTGTTCATCGCCCCTGACCCGCTTGTCGCACCGCGCACTGTGGCGTTGGTGCACGGCACCTCCCGCCATGACAAGACATGGCCATTGGCACATTGGATCAAGCTCGGGTTGCAATTGAATCAATTCGGTTTTGCACTGGCTATCCCGCAATCCAACGATGCAGAAGCCGAAACCGCAACAGCCATCGCAGCCGCGGTTCCACATGCCGTGGTCTGGCCGCGCGGGGACGTGCTGTCGTTGACCCGTTCACTGGCGGCTTGCACAGGCGTTATCGGGGTGGACAGCGGGCCCAGCCATATCGCGGTGGCCTTGGGTTTGCCGCATGTGCAAATGTATAACTTCGACACGGCTTGGCGCACCGGGCCTCTGGATTGCGCATGGCAGCAAAGTGTGTTTGACACGCCGTGTCCGGCGCCTGAATCGGTATGGCATGCGTGGCTCAATGGTTTGCAAGCCCATGCGCTTGCCACGGAGCGACAAGCATGATCTTGTTCGTTTATGGCTGGGTCATGCGGTTGTTGTCACCGTTGTTGTTGCTCAAACTGTATTTGCGCTCGCGCAAAGAGCCGCTTTATGGGGTGTCGGTATCAGAGCGTTTCGGTTACTACAGTGTGCCTGCCAGCGCAGGTGGTGTGTGGATCCATGCGGTGTCTTTGGGTGAAACCCGCGCCATCCAAACACTGGTGGCCGCGATTCGCCAATCTCATCCGGGCGTCAAGTTTGTGTTCACGCACGGCACGGCCACGGGCCGAGAGCAGGGCATGGATTTGTTGCACGACGGCGATGTGCAGGTGTGGCAACCGTGGGACACGCCGGAGATGGTGGCCAGGTTTTTGCGGCATTTTCAACCCCGAGCAGGGTTTTTGGTCGATACCGAAGTCTGGCCGGTGATGGTCGATCAGGCGCATCAACATGGCATACCTGTGGTGCTTATCAATGCGCGACTCAGTGCCAAATCATTGCGCCGCTCGATGCAATGGTCGGCATTGTCCCGACCGGCGTTCAATAAGTTGCATGGCGTCTGGGCGCAGTCCGAGCAAGATGCCAAACGTTTTCAGGCGTTGGGTATCACGGTGCAATCGGTCATGGGTAACCTCAAATTTGACGCGGTGCCAGACAGCCAAACGCTGCAACAAGGTTTGGCCTGGCGCAAAGCCATGGCCAGACCGGTGGTGTTGCTGGCCATTTCGCGTGAAGGGGAAGAGGTGGCGTTGTTGGAATGTCTGGCGCAGCAGCCCACGTATTTACAAGATGTGCAATGGTGGTTGGTGCCGCGCCACCCGCAGCGTTTTGAGCAAGTGGCTGCCTTGGTGCATGCCCAAGGGTTTTCCTTGCAAATGCGCAGCGATTGGAGCGCGACGCCAGATGTGCAAGCGTGTCGCAGCGACACACAAGTGGTTTTGGGCGACAGCATGGGCGAAATGCCGTTTTATTTCGGCGTGGCCAGTGTGTGCTTGTTGGGGGGAAGCTTTGAGCCCTTGGGCGGTCAAAACTTGATTGAGGCCTGTGCTTGTGCATGCCCTGTGGTCATGGGGCCGCACACATACAACTTTGCGCAGGCCGCGCAATTGGCGCTGCAAGACGGGGCGGCAGTGCGTGTGCAAAACATGGCTGAGGCAGTGAAGACGTCATACCAACTCGCCATGGACCGACAAGCGTGTCAGCAAAAATCGGCACGGGCGACTGAGTTTGCGGCACGCCACCAGGGTGCGGTGGGGCGTTGCTTGCAGTTGATGCAGCCTTGGCTGTGAGAGGGGTCAGGGAACCAGCAAGCTGTTGATATTTTGCAAATCTTCCAGTTGCAGCACGCCGCTGAGTTGTCGCAATTTCAAGTGGCCCATCAGCACTTCGTAGCGTGCCTTGGCCAACTTGGCTTTGGTATCAAATAACTTGCTTTGCGCATCCAGCACATTGATGTTGATGCGCACACCGACGCTGTAGCCTAATTTATTGGCATCCAGCGCCACTTGTCCAGAATCTTCAGCCGCTTGCAATGCTTTGACTTGGCTCACGCCCGACACCACGCCGTAAAACGCACTGCGGGTGCTTTGTGCCACGGTACGGGTGATGGCATCCACATCGGATTCGGCTTTTTGGGTAAGTGCCATGGTTTCGCGCACACGGTTGCTCAATGCATTGCCATTGAACAAGGGATAACTCACCACCACTGCACCAGTAGCCACGCCATAACGTGAATCTATGCTGGAGCTGATGTTGCCGTTGGTATTGTTTGTCAAGCTGTAGCTGAGTTGCAAATCCACCGTAGGCTTGAGTGCGGATTGCGCTTTTTGGGTTTCAAATTTTGCCACGTCGCTGCTGATGCGGGACTGTTTGACATTGGGGTTGTTCTGTTCGCTGAGTGCCACCCAATCTTCAACCCGTTCTGGCACAGGTCCTTTGGACACGGCAGTCAATGAAACCGATTTGGGTTCGACATTGGCTTTGCCAACCAGTTGGTCTAGCGCCATTTTTTTCACCCGCAAATCATTTTGGGCTGCGATTTCTTGCGCCATGGCCAGGTCATAACTGGCTTGGGCTTCGCGGGTGTCGGTGATGGTGGCTGTGCCAACTTCAAAGTTTCGTTTGGCAAAGGCCAGTTGTTCAGACACCGCTTTCATTTGCGCTTGTATGAATGTCAGGCTGTCTTGGCTGGCCAGCACTTCGAAATAGGCTTGGCTCAACCGAACCATCAGGTCTTGCTCGGCGGCTTGCAACTGGGCATCAGCCACTTGCAATTGCAAATTGGCTTGTGACACTTCCGCTTTGTCACCTGGTCGGAAGAGGGGCTGCGAAGCGCTGACCGTGCCGGTTTGTGCGCTATAGGTGTGGGCTCTGGGATACAGGGCGTTGTCAGGCGTGGGCGACAGGGCGCCGCCATTGTTTATGTTGGCACTGGCGCTCAAAGCAGCGGTGGGACCCAATTTGGCTTGTGCTTGCTCGACTTTCAAGCGGGTTGCCTGCGCTTGGATTTGCACCGATTTGAAATTGGCGTCATAACCTTTGGCGATGTCGTAGAGCTCGACCAAACTTTGGCCACTGGCCGCGCCTGTGAAGGCCAAAGACATGGCCGCTATCAAGGGCAGTGTGCGAAACAAATTCATGGTCTTCCTTTGGGTTACTTCAGTGGGTCAAAATTGAAAAGCGGTGCTGTCGGCAAAGCCGTGCAAACGGGGAATCACCACATCCCACAACACGCGGCTGTGGCCCGTGCCATCGGTTTGTCGCCTTACCAAGGTGGTTTGCATGATGGGCTCATCACCCACTACAGCCAATAATCTGCCCGACGGTTTGAGGAGTGTGAGCAATTCATCCGGCACCGTGGCCACCGAGCCGCCCAGCACCATCGCATCAAAAGTGGCGTGGGGCAAGGGTTGGGGCACGCCTTGGTTCTGTAATAAGCGAACGTTGTGAATGTTGGCGCGTTGCAAATTTTTCTGCGCTTGTGTGAGCAAGTCTGCGTGGCATTCCAAGCTGGTCACATGGGCACATGACATGGCCAACAACGCTGTCAAATAACCCGAGCCGGTACCGATTTCAAGCACTTGCTCATGGGCTTGCAAGCCGAGGTCTTGCAAAAGTCGGGCTTCAACCCGTGGTGCCAACATGTGTTCACCGTGGCCGATCGGGATTTCAGTATCGCTGTAAGCGAGCGCATGGTAGGCGCTGGGCACAAACCATTCACGTTCTAATTGGGATAGCAGCGCGAGCACATGCTGGTCCAACACCTGCCAGGTGCGGATTTGCTGTTCAACCATGTTGAAGCGGGCGATTTCCGTGTTCATTTCAGCAAGAAAATTCATAAAAAAGCCATTCTAGCCAGCGGGGTGGGTCGCAAGGCTTGATTTGCCATGCCAACGTTTCTTCAACCACTGGCTCAAATCATCGATGTAACAGTAGACCACAGGCACCACCACCAGCGTGAGTATGGAAGAGGTGATCACCCCACCGATCACTGCTTGGCCCAAGGGCGCACGCTGCTCTGAGCCTTCGGAGACCGAAAACGCCAGCGGGATCATGCCGAACACCATGGCCAACGTGGTCATCAAAATCGGGCGCAACCGCACTTTGGCTGCCAGCAACAAGGCATCGGTTCGGCCAAGCGGTGCATCATGCGTGCCGTCGCCTCGGTCTAGGCCTTCGCGGGCACGAATCGCAAAGTCGAGCAACAAAATCGCGTTCTTGGTGACCAAACCCATCAGCATGATCACGCCAATCACCGAGAACATAGACAGTGTGGAGCGAAACACCATCAACGCACCCACCACACCAATCAGGGTCAGTGGCAAAGACGTCATCAAGGCCAAGGGCTGCAAAAAGCTTTTGAATTGGCTGGCAAGAATCATGTAGATGAAGATCACGCCCATGGCCAACGCCACCACAGCGTATTGAAAGGACTCTTTCATGTTTTTGGTGGCTCCACCAAACTGATAGCGGTAACCGTCAGGCAGTGCAATGCCCGCCATCATGGTTTGTATGTCTTTGGAAACCTCGCCCGTGGCACGGCCATAGGTGTTACCGCTGAAAGCCACTTCGCGCGAAAGTTCTCGGCGGTTGACTTGGTTGGGGCCGACGCTCTCATTGACTTGCGCCACTTGGTTCAGGCGCACGATACGGCTGCTGCCATCGGGGTTTTGGCCAATATTGAATGGCAGGCGCTCCAAGTCTTGGGGGTAGGTGCGCAGGGTGGGGTCCAGCCTGACCTGAACATCGTAAGTTTGGTCGTTGTCGGCACGCCAAACACCGACATTTTGCCCAGCCACCAGAGTACGCAATTGGTTGGCAATGCTGCCCACGCCCAGTCCGAAATCGGCGGCGGCTTCGCGTTTGACGGTGATATCGACCGTGGGTTTGTTGGGCTTGACGCTGGACTCGATATCGACCAAACCTTTGATGTTTTGCAAACGTGTCATCACCACACCAGCAATCCGCTCAAGCTCTGCTTGGTCGGGGCCTAGCAAATAAAACTCGATTTGTTTGCTGCCACCCACCGAATCGAGCAAACCCACATGGGTGACAGTCAATCCACCCATGTTGCGCAGACGCTCGCGAATCATGGGTGTGAAATCGTTCACATTGAGCGTGCGCAGTTGTCGATCGACCAATCGGTAATAAATATTGGCGTAGATTTTTCCATTGGCGTTGCCTGTGTTGATGGTGCTGAGTGTGTAGCGGACTTCGGGGAAGCTGCGCAGCATGCGCTCGACTTCACGCGCTTTGGCTTCGGTGACTTGCAAAGACGAACCCACTGGCACATAAAACGTGACACTGGCTTCGGAGTAATCGGCTTTGGGCACAAACTCTGTGCCCAGAAACCGCACCATGAATATGCTGGTGATGAAAATGCCCAGTGCCACCAACACTGTCATCAAGCGGTGCCGCAGCGCCATGGCAAGCATGCGCTGGTAAACACGCCCGAGCGCCTCAGTGGCGTCTTCAAACCATTGGGTGACGCGGCCCAAGGTCATGTCGTACCAACTGCGCTGTTGCTGTTTTTGACCGCTGCGGTGGATACTGGGGTCATGCCAGACGCTGGAGAGCATCGGGTCCAGGGTGAAACTGACAAACATGGAAATCAGCACAGCCACCACGATGGTCAGGCCAAACTCGTGAAAAAATTTGCCAATGATGCCCTGCATGAAACCGATCGGCAAAAACACCGCCACGATAGAAAAGGTGGTGGCCAGCACCGCCAACCCGATTTCTTTGGTGCCTTCCATGGAAGCATTGAAAGCAGTTTTGCCCATTTGCACATGGCGAACAATGTTTTCTCGCACCACGATGGCGTCATCAATCAACAAGCCAATGCACAAGGACAAAGCCATCAACGTGATCATGTTGATGGTGAAGCCCAACATGGCCATGAACAAAAAAGTGCCGATGATGGCGATAGGCAATGTCAGGCCAGTGATGATGGTCGAACGCCAGGAGTTGAGAAACAAAAACACAATCAACACCGTCAGCAACGAACCTTCGATCAAGGTTTTACGCACGTTGTTCACGCCCACACGGATTTGCCTTGACCCGTCGTAAATGTTTTGCAATTTCACGCCGGGTGGCAACTGGTCTGACATCTCATCCACGGTGCGAGCCAAACCGTCAACCACGTCGATGGTGTTTTCATCTTGTGACTTTTGCACCGACAACAGCAAAGTGCGCTCGCCGTTGTAGAGCGCCAGGTTTTCTAACTCTTGTGCGCCATCGTTGACCCTGGCCACTTGCGACAGCCGCACGATACTGCCACCTTTACGCGCCACGATGATGTTGCCAAAATCTTCGGGCCTTTGCATTCTTCCCTGCACCTGCACCACACGGTCTTGCTGCAAAGAGCGAATAGAGCCTACTGGCAAATCTTGGTTTTCGTTGCTGACCGCATCAACCACCTGTTGCGCTGTGACACCCAGCGATTCCATGGCTTGCGGGTTGAGGTAGAGATTGATTTCGCGTTTGGTGCCGCCCACCACCACCACCGAACCCACACCGCGCACATTCTCCAAACGCTTTTTCAATACTTGGTCGGCCCAGTTGGTCAACTCCACTTGGCTGGGTGGTTTGACGCCTTCGGGCAAGCTGGACTTCTCGGTGATGACCGCCAATGACCAAATCGGGCGACTGGCCGGGTCGAACCGCAAAATGCGCGACTCTTTGACTTCAGGGCGCAAAAACGGATGCACATTCGAGACTTTTTCGCGCACATCGTCGGCAGCTTTGCGGCCATTGACAGTCAGCTCAAATTCGACAATGACCACCGACAAGCCTTCGTAACTGCGAGAGGTCAGAGCACTGATGCCAGCGGTGGAATTGACCGCTTCTTCAATTTTTTTACTGACTTCGCTTTCGATGATCTCGGGCGAAGCGCCAGGGTATTCGGTGGTGATGACCACAACCGGTAAATCGATATTCGGGAACTGGTCGATCTTGAGCTTTTGAAACGAAAACAAGCCCAGTACCACCAAGGCCAACATGACCATGGTGGCGAACACCGGATTGCGCAGGCTGACTTGGGTGAACCACATGGCTTAGGGCTTGTTGGCTGGGGAGGATGAGGGGTCAGACACCACGCGCACATTCAATCCTTCACGCATGGCGCCCACGCGAGACGACAGCACCTGGGCGCCCGTTTCAATGCCTTTGATTTCGACCCAGGCCCCTTCGTTAGAGCCGATGCGCCCGCGTTTGCCCAATGTGACAGCCTGATGGCTCAAGCGCGAACCGTTGAGCACTTGTACATAAGGTTCGGGTTTGTCGGTGCGCACATATTCCAGCGGCACGGCCAATACCTGTTCACGGCCCAATTCGAGTTGACCTTGCCCATACAAACCTTGGCGCAGGCCTTGGGTGCTTTGCAATTTCAAATAGACCAACACGCTGCGACTGCCCGATTGCACATTCGGGTTGATGCGTTGTACTTGGGCATTCACGGGTTGGTCTCGACCTTCGAGCGTGAGCATGGCCGATTGCCCAACCCGCACGTCCATGGAGTCTGCCGGGCTGAGGGTGGCTTCCAGTTCCAAGCTACTGAGGTCAACGATATCGAGCAATTTTTGGTCGATACCAACCCTTTCACCAGGTTGAGCCAGACGCGCAGAAATTTGTCCGCTGATGGGAGACAGCAACACGGTGTCATCCAGTGTTTTGCGTGCCACATCGGCTCCCGACAATGCAGCGTTGTAAGTGGCTTTGGCACCGGCCAAGGTGGCCTCCGACGCCTCCAGTGCGGTTTTGGAAATAAAGCCTTGGTCTACCAATGCTTTGTTGTTGTCGTACTGCCTTTGCGCAATGTCGATTTGGGTTTTGGCCGCATCGGCTTGCTGCTCGGCTTGGCGCAATTTGCGTTGGTACTCGGCAGGGTCGATTTTGGCTAACACCTGAGACGCTTTCACGGTGTCGCCTTCGCGCCCAGCCAAGCCCAGCAATTCTCCAGCGGTGCGGGCTTTGACCGTGACCGTGTTCAGGGCTTTGAGGTTGCCTGACACCGGCAAGGTGAACACCATGGTTTGCTGTCTCAGCGTGAGCAGGTCTGAAGATTGCAATTCAACGACTTGTTCGCTCAGCACAGGGGCGGTATTGGCAGAAGCCATGGGTGCTGAGGCAGCGGTGGAAGGAGCGGCGGTTTTGCGCATTTGCCAGTAGGCAGCGCCCGCCAGCACCACCACCAGCAACAACGTCCAGACAATTTTGGAACGCAATCTCATGTCATCAAGCTCCGAGGTGCAAGAAAATGGGTCAGGGTCGAGTGGTCAGCCAACCATGCATCAAGGCTTGGACATGTGACTGCAAAAATGGTTCAGGTTCGAAACGCGTTTGGGCGACACAGGCAGACAAGGAATGCTTCCACATGCTGACAAAAAAGATGGCGGATACCAGGCTGTAGACAGCGGTGTCGGTGTCAAAAGGTTTGAATTCACCGCTGTCTATGCCGCGTTGCAGGATTTTTTTGAACAAGGTGTGACCGGGTTGCATCACCTCGGTTTCATAAAACTTCACCACTTCGGGGAAGTTGCTGGCTTCACTGGTGACCAATTTGGTGATGCCGCTGGCGGTGGTGTTGCCGATGCGTTGCCACCAGGTTTGCATGGCATAGCTGACCATCTCGGACGTGCTGCCTTGGAATTCGTCAAACTCTTGGTTCCAGACCGGAAAGTGGTCAGACAAATTGCGTTGTATCACCGCTTTGAACAAATCTTCCTTGGAGTGGAAGTACAAAAAAAGCGTGCCTTTGGAAACACCCGCCCGAAGCGCAACTTCCTCCACCTTGGTGGCCGCAAAGCCTTTTTCGACAAACAGGCTCAACGCGGCATCCAGCAATTCCTGCGGGCGGGCTTCTTTGCGCCGCTCGCGCTTGTGCGGGGAAAGTTCGGTTGAGGGAGAGAAAGAAGAGATGGGCATGTTAATGACTGACTGGTTAGTAATGTATACCGCGCCTGGTGCCAAGTCAATCGCAAAACCCCAGTGGATCAGGTCAATAACCGGCCCAACCACTCTTTCAAAATCAGCTGGGTTTGACCCAAAGCGCTGGCAGAAGGCAGGCAGTCCAACAACGGGTTTTGCGGCGGTTGGATGAAACCCATGGGCGCAGGAATCACGGTGAATCCTGCTTTTTCAAACTGCTTGACACTGCGGGCCATGTGCCAGTCGTTGGTGACCAATAAAACCGTGGTTTTGTGGAGCGGGGCCAAAATTTCGAAGGCTTTGAGAGAGTTTTCACGCGTGTCTCTGGAAGATTTATCCAGCCATTCAATGGCCATACCCGTGTCTCTTTGCAAAATAGCGGCAGCGACTTCGGCCTCACTGATGGTTTGCGCCGAGGAGGCGCCCCAGCCTTTGCCCGCGGCAAACAACATGGGCAAGCCGGTTTGCCGTTTCAAGTGGGCACCATATTGCAACCGGGCAGTGGCGCGACCGCCCATGGTGGGTGCGCCGTATTCAGGGGCATAAAGGTTGACGCCTGCGCCCAGCACCACAATGGCTTGTGCCCGCTTTAAGTCAGACGCAGAAACCGCAGGGTAAGAGGGCAACAACCAGCGACCCAAACCGTAGCTGGCGGCATGGGAAGACAACAGCCACAACAATGCGCTGGCCGTGACCACCAGTGTCCAAGCCAAACGCCGGTGTTTGCGTGCCAAGGCCAGGGCCAATCCCAACAACAGCAACAGTCCCCCGGGGGGCAAAAGCAAGGTTGTGAGGAAGGGTTTGAGAATTCCCAAGGCATCCATGCGGGCAAGTGTCCCACAGGCCATGGCCCCGAAAGCGAGTAGCGTATGTGTTGAATTTTTTCACATGACAAGCAAGGCTGGCTAAGATGCTTGCATGACTACATCCATCATCACACTCGGCGGCGGTTGCTTCTGGTGCACAGAAGCCGTGTTTCAACGCGTCAAAGGCGTGACCCGCGTTGAATCAGGTTATTGCAACGGTTTGCGTGCAGCGCGTCCGACCTATGAACAAGTGTGCAGGGGGGACACAGGGTTCAACGAAGTGGTGCGGGTTGAATACAACCGCCAGCAGATTACGCTGCGCCAGTTGCTGGAGATTTTTTTCGCTGTCCATGACCCCACCAGCCTCAATCGGCAGGGCAATGACACGGGCACACAATACCGCAGCGGTATTTATTATTCAGACAAAGACGACCAAGTGTTGGCGACCCAATTCATCGCTGAAGCCACCAGCATGGGTCATTACGACAAGCACATCGTGACTGAAGTGCTGCCACTGGCCCATTACTGGCCAGCTGAGGACTACCACCAAAATTATTTTGTCAACCACCCCGAGCAAGGTTATTGCACCTTCGTGGTGGCGCCCAAAGTTCGCAAACTCGGGCAGTATTTTCAAGATTGGGTGAAAACCTGAAGCCTTTGTCAGGGCGCCAGCCGTTGTATCAGCCAATGGCCGTTGCGCCATTGGTATTGCAGCCTGTCGTGTAACCGGGCTGAGCCACCTTGCCAAAACTCCCATTGTTCGGGTATCAACCGATAGCCACCCCAATGCGGAGGGCGCGGCGGATGTTGGGCAAATTGGGTCGCGAATTTTTGGGATGACATTTCTAACCATTCGCGCGATGCAATGACCTCGCTTTGCGGACTGGCCCAAGCGCCAATGCGCGAGGCCAATGGACGCGAGTGAAAGTATTGGTCACTTTCTTCTTCATTGATTTTTTCCACCCGCCCCTCGATGCGCACCACGCGTTCAAGTTCTACCCAGTGAAATTGCAGCGCAGCAAAGGGGTTGCCCGCCAATTCTCGGCCTTTGCGGCTGTCGTAATTGGTGAACCAGACCAAGCCTCGCTCGTCGTAGGCTTTGATCAACACCACGCGCGTGCTCGGGCGCAATTCGGACGACACGGTGGCCAGTGTCATGGCGTTGGGTTCAGGGATTTCTGCTTTCAGAGCCTGGTTCAGCCAAAGCGTGAATTGTTCAAGGGGGTGTTTGGTTGCGCTGGATTCCAGCAGTTCAGCATGCTGGTAGTTCTTGCGCATATCTGCCAAAGAAGGAGTATTCATAAAGCCTGTGTGTGGTCTGACAGGCTGTGATCTTATTCCTTGACTGCGCCGGTCATGCCTGAGACGTAATGGTCGACAAAAAACGAATACAGCACTGCCACCGGTAACGACCCGAACAAGGCGCCCGCCATCAGCGAGCCCCAGTGGTAGACATCGCCTTCGACCAACTCGGTCACCACGCCCACGGGCACGGTTTTGACTTCAGAGGAAGAAATGAAGGTGAGGGCGTAAATGAATTCGTTCCACGAAAGAGTGAACGCAAATATGCCTGCTGAAATCAGCCCTGGCACGGACAACGGAAGAATGATCTTCCAGAGAATTTCAAACCGTGTTGCGCCGTCTATCAATGCGCATTCCTCCAACTCGAAAGGAATCGAGCGGAAGTAGCCCATCAGCAGCCAAGTACAAAACGGAATCAAAAAGGTGGGATAGGTCAGTATCAACGCCCAGCGTGTGTCAAACAAACCCAGTTTAAAAACAATGGTCGAGAGGGGAATGAACAAGATGGAGGGGGGCACCAAATAGGCCAGAAAAATACCCAGACCCACTTGTCGCGATCCTTTGAAGCGCAAGCGTTCTATCGCGTAAGCCGCCAGTACCGCACACACCAGCGACACCACGGTGGCAATCACGGAAATAAACACGGTGTTCCACAGCCATTCCGGGTAAGCGGTTTTGAACAACAGTTTGTGGAAATGTTCGAGCGTGGGTTGAATCACCCAAAACGGGTTGCCGTCGCGAGAAAGCAGTTCGTTGTTGGGCTTGACCGAGGTGATCACCATCCAATAAAAAGGAAACAACAACACAAACACAAAAATAGCCAAGGGTATGTATACCGTCACCCAACGGCTGCGCACTGTGTCCAGGTAGGACATGCCTTGGCTGTCGTCTTCTAGGCTTGTACTCATGTGTCGCTGCCCCCTTGTTGCCAGGCGCGCCGTTGCAACCCGAAATAACTGAACAAAATCGCGGCCAGCAAAAAAGGCACCATGGCAATCGCGATGGCAGCCCCTTCACCCAAGGCGCCGCCAGAGATAGCGCGTTGAAAAGACAAGGTCGCCATCAAATGGGTGGCGTTCAATGGGCCGCCTCGGGTGATGACATAAATCAGTTGAAAGTCGGTGAAAGTGAACAGCACCGAAAACGTCATCACCACCGCGATCATGGGGGTGAGCAAAGGCAGCGTGATGTGCTTGAAGCGTTGCCAGGCAGTGGCGCCATCGATGGCTGCCGCCTCATACAAAGACGGTGAAATGGTTTGCAAACCCGCCAGCAAAGTGATGGCGACAAACGGCACACCCCGCCAAACATTGGCCGCCAATACCGACAAGCGGGCGTTCCACGGGTCGCCGAGAAAATCGATGTAGTGGTCAATCCATCCCATTTTGATCAGGACCCAGCTGATGATGGAAAACTGTGCGTCATACAGCCACCAAAAGGCCAGCGCCGACAACGCTGTTGGCACGATGTAGGGCAGCAAAATCACCGAGCGAAAAAAGGTTTTGAAGGGCAAGCGTTCGTTGAGTAAAACGGCCAGCCACAGCCCCAGAAAAAACTTCAGCACACTGGCAACGAAAGTGTAGAAAAGGGTGTTGAACAAGGCCAATCGGGTGACCGAGTCTTCCCATAAAAATTCGTAGTTTTCAAGACCGATGAATTCGCCGCCTCTGCCAATTTTCGTATCAGTGAAGCCCAACCAAACGCCCAAACCCAGCGGGTAGGTGAGGAAGAGCACGAGCAACAGAGTGGCTGGCGCCATGAACAGCAGACCCAAGCCATTGCGGCTGTTTTGAAGTTTTTGCAGCATCAGGATTTGTAGTAGCGCTCAGCGCGTTTTTGGGCACGTTGGGCCGCTTCGGCCGGCGATTTAGAGCCCGATGCGGCTTCGGCCACCATGTTGCTGACGATGAAATCTGCCATGGCGCCAGCAGACGCATAACCCAGTTGTCCGGCGTAACCCGAGGGGCGCATGTTTTTGGCCGAGTCTCGGTAAGGCGTGTGTTTCGGGTCTGCGGTCCAAATCGGGTTTTTGCCGTAGGCCGCCAACGGGTGCGAGACATAACCACCGCCGCCTTGCAACCAAGCGTCGTATTGTTCGGCTTCCATCATGAAACGCAAAAATTCTTTGGCAGCTTTGGGGTACTTGGTGTATTTGAAGATCATTTGGTTGAAGAACAAATGGTATTCGGTGGGAACCCCTACCGGCCCGACAGGGAAGGGCGCGTGTTGTATGTCTGCGGCTATGGCTTTGACCGCAGGGTTGTCAGAATTTTTGGCAGCGTAATAAATGGACATGCCGTTGTTGGTCACGCTGATTTGGTTGTCCAAAAATGCTTTGTTGTTGTTCGGGTCCAGCCACGACAAGGTGCCCGGGATGAAGGTTTTGTAGAGCTCTCTGCCGTACTCCAGCGCCTTGATGGTTTGCGGGCTGTTGATCACCACCTTGTTGTTTTTATCCACGATAGATCCGCCAAACGCCCACATCAGCCAATGCGTCCAACCGCTGTCGCCGGTTGCGTTGCCCAGCGCCATGCCGCCTGGCGTGCCTTTGGCATGTAACGCCTGAAACATTTTTAAAAAGTTGTCGGTATCTTTGGGAAAGCTGTTGAAGCCGGCTGCTTTGACATGGCTTTGGCGGTACACCATGATCGCGCCACTCGCACCCAGTGGTACGCCAATCCATTTTTTGCCATCGGGCCGCATGTAGGTTTCGCAAGCTGGGTACCAGCCCCCGTACTTGTTGCCCAAGTACGTGCACAAGTCGGTGACATCCAACAGCTTGTCGGGGTAGAGATTGGCATCGTCATTGGTCGACAAAATGATGTCAGGGCCAGCGCCCGTGTTGGCGGCCACCGCGGCTTTGGGGCGAACATCTTCCCAGCCTTCGGTGTCCACTCGCACCTCAATGCCTGTTTTTGCAGTGAACTTTTTCACGTTCGCCATGTAGGCATCAATCTCACCTTGGACAAAACGGCTCCAGCGCAGCACGCGCAGCTTGGCACCCGGTTCGGGCACGTTGTTCCACTGAGCCTGGGCAGAGCTGGTCCACAACAAGGGGGCTACCGCCGCAGCACCGGTGGCGACCCCCGTGGATTGGATAAATTGACGGCGCGTGGTTTCAGTCATGACAGGGCTCCATACTCAAGACAAATCAGATCGCCAGCGATTGGCCGCTGTTGGCATCGAACACATGGGCGCGGCTGGCATCAGGCAAAAGACGAATGGTGCTGCCGGGAGTGAACGTGTGGCGTTCTCTGAACACAGAAGTCACTTCTACACCCGCGATTTTGGTGAATACCTGTGTGTCCGCTCCGGTGGGTTCCACCACCACCACTTCAGTGGCCAAACCCTCTGTACCGCTGGCGATATGCAAATGCTCGGGGCGAATGCCGTAGACCACCGATTGGCCCTCGGCAACCCGGGCTTGCACCGGCATCGGCAGTACCAAGCCGTCGGCCAAAGCCACTTGGTTGCCACGCACCACGCCCGGCAAAAAATTCATGGCGGGTGAACCAATAAAGCCCGCCACAAACTGGTTGGCTGGGTGGTCGTACAAATCGAGCGGGCTGCCGGTTTGCTCGACCACACCGTCGCGCATGACGACGAGTTTGTCGGCCCTGGTCATG
>SXGQ01423122.1_pt1 | contig 23573 bp, 27 predicted proteins | sample 3178371 | NCBI WGS metagenome assembly SXGQ01 (sample SAMN11356859, study PRJNA531348) | freshwater metagenome | isolation source: freshwater sample F1-20 | place: China: Fuxian Lake, Yuxi | collected 2017-12-25 | reverse complement strand
TTATCAGCACACGCTTGTAAAATAGACATAGTCTTACCGTTACCAGAAAGACCTGTTACGAATACTGGATAGAATTTATTAGATTTAATAATTGATTTAATATCAGTATAGTTACCGAATGGCACGAATACTGGATCTTTTTTAGGTACTATATCACCTGTAAGAGAAGATACAATATAAGCAGCTTCTTTTTTAGTTTCAATAGTAGTATCGGCGGTTTTTACAACGGCCGTTTTTTTAATATCACCGTCAAGTGGTAATCTAAAGGTTGCTTTGTCAACCTTGTAATCTTTATTTTTGATTAACCATTGTGGAGCGTATTTACAACCAAATTTTTTATTGGCTTGTATCAACTCTTTTTTGGTCAATACATCTTTATTAAATAGGCCATAAGCGTATTTAACAAATTCTCTTTGTTTATTGTTTAACATTATATATTAGTCCTCATTTGTTGTTTTATATGTACCATAATAACATAACATTGTGTCAGCATTATGTCTTTTTTTAAAGAAAAAATCATTTAATATCAATAGGTTAAGCAATTTTTTCAATAAACTTGTTTAAAAGTACTCTGGAATATATACGATTTTTCATAGATTTACTAAACATTCTTTTAATATTAGATGTTGATTCGTCAGCAGCTATATTACCTAATGTATAGTTTTCTACGTTCATATCTTTAGCATTTACAACGTAATATGAATCATAGCCAGGTCTTGATATTTCAATAACTTTATCTTGTAAAAATTTTTTTCTGTATTTTTCAAAGTTTGGATTTACACCTTGATAATTACCATTTTTATAAATTGAATAAGGAACAAATTGTTCAAAACTATTTTTGTTTACTCTTTTTGAAAGGTAAAACCCAATCGTTGTAATATTATATTTTTCTTTCATCATTTTTAATAGTGATGCTGTAAGCGACATTCTACTACCAGCAATTCTGTTTAATTCTGAAAATTCAGTTGTATATCTTTTATTACCATCTTTAATAATGGTTTGTGCTCTATAACCACGCAATTGTTTATTGTAAGGTTTACTAGTATCAAAATTATATTCTGCCATTTCACTGTTGGCTTCACCATCAGTAAGAGTAATAAATGAAAGTTTTTCAACTTTATATTTTGATTGAAATAAAGGTATCAACTTATTACACATAACTAAAGCTTCGTTTAATGGTGTTGAAGTTAAATGATATTCTTGCGAAATAGGAATTACGTAACCTGTAAAATTACCATCAATAGAATATGAGTAACTTCTATTGAAATAAAAAGCCATTTGATATAGATATTGTAACGATTCGTGTAATACTGTTTTTTTCAATTTATGGCTGGCAACATTTACTAATATTGCTTTATCAGGAAACATATCGCCGTTTTTCTTTTTGAAAGTTTCAATTTTATCTTTATTTGAATCACTTAAATCTTTAAACAAATAAACTTCAAAAGGTATATTAATTTTTTGGCAGAACCATACTAGGTTACATAATTGATGTACAGTTTTTGTTATAATATCACACATAGAACCAGACCAGTCTAGTAATATAATCATACCGTGATTTTTACTGTTAGGTAATATAGTTAATCTTTTAAAAATATCATCACTAAATTTGTAATTTTTTAATTTAAGAGGGTCAATAACACCTGTTTTATCCACAGTTGCTCTCTTGTAAGCAGTAGCCGCTTTTTTCATTTCAAATTCTTTAACAAGATACATTACAGTTTTTGTACTGTCTTTTTTAAATTTTAAAAAGTCTTGTTTAATCCAATTAAAAAATTTAATATATTCTTGATTTCTATTTTGATCTTTTTCTTTAAAATAATAAGAGTTATTAGCTTTCATATCTTTTAAAAACTGTTCATTAGATACAAAGGCATTTTTAAAAATAGGTTCAGGTAACGTAGCGTATCTATAATTTTTTGTTTTATCTAATAACTGGTCTTTTGATGCTTCAAAGTTTTGATCTGTAATACAAGTTAAACCTTGGTCAACTTTTACATCTTGACCACCAAAACCATTAGGATTGCCAACGGTACTAGTGCTACCATCTTTTTTATCTTCTGGTTTTGAACCGTCTTTATTACTATCACTTTCAGTTTGTACTGTAACTTTAATTGTAGATTTGCCGTTTTTATCTAGTTTATAATTTTTAGCTAATGGGTGATTATCAAAATCTGGTAACTTAGATAATTGTTCTAATTGTTTTTCTTGCCAACCATATAACTCTTTAGCAATTTTTAATACATCAGTAAATGTTTTGATATTGTCAATTTTATCAACCCATACTTGCTCTTCTTTTGAAAACTTGATATTTAATTTTTTAGATGATTTGTAATACATATTAATTTTATCAATTAACATCAAATCAGTATTTACATTTTTATCTTTTAAACCAAAAAAGTTTTGTTTCATTAATACATCAAAAGCATTAATATAATTTCTAACAATTCCTGGATATTTTTTTTGAATAAGTTTATCTATTCTTGTATCTTCAATAACGTTAACGTAAGCTCTGTATTTTGGATCTTCTAATTTAGACCAAGCTTTTAAAGGTGTATGTAAAGCGTGTGAACATTCGTGTGCCGTAAGCATATCATAAACATCGCCTTGTGGTTTTTTGAATATTGGTAAAGTAACGATTCTGTTTTCTAAGTCAAAAGAGGCCGTTTTTACGTTGTTATGTTCAACTGATAAGTTTTCAGTAGCGAATAATTTTGCAAGTTGTGATTTTGATTCTATATTTACTTTATTAACTTTAACCATATATATAATATAACACCTATTGCTGTGTTTTACAATGTTTCCGAGCAAAATTAAAAGGCAATAAAATCAATGACTTACGGAAGATTGTGTCAAAATTGTGACAAAGTTGTTATCGGCCGACTTGAAAAAGGTACTTTTTCTTTGTTTCTTCCCAATTTAAATAGATAATATCATCATAAAAATGAGTTTCTTTTGACACTCTACCTTGTGTTATTAATGATTCGATTCTTTTTTTAGCGTATTTTGTTTTCCATATATGCGTTAAAGCTTCAGTTGAGTTATCAAAGGCTCTTATCAATTGTTCTGCTTTTATTTGTTCTTTTAGAAATTCTTTGGTGTTCTTAAACAATTCACTAAAGTATATGCCTCTTGCGTGTTCTGATTTAATAAGTTTCTTATCTATACCCAATTGACTATATGTAAAGGTATGACTTCTATTTCTATGATCTCTTTTATGTGGTTGGCCGCTTGGCTTTTTAGCAATATACCATTCAAAGTATTTTCTTGTATGATTTTTCATTAACCATTGTTGTATAAGTTTTCTTGTTGATCTTTCTGTTTCAAACGATACTGAACCTGCTGTCCAACCCATTTTCTTCCAGTGATCTAATCTATCGTATTGTGATAATGGTATTGTTTTTGTTTTACCATATAAAGATGTTGTTGTAACACCTACTAATTTATCGCCATATTGTTTTTCCCACGTTTTCTCAACTGTATCTGATAAACATAATAAAGCTAATAATTTACCACCAACTAAATTATAACCTAAAGGTTGTACAGGAACAATTGTACTACCAATACAAGTATGATTAATCATTCTTTGTGTTTTGGCTTCTCTATCCCAACCAATATATTCATCTCTTGGTGTTAAGTCTAAAAAGTCTGATGACATACAAATAACGCCTAGATATTTTTCTGTTTTTTTATCTCTTATAATAAAATATAAATTTCTACCAATGTTACTATTATTTTTCATTGTAGAAAGGAAAGTTCTTAATGTATTCCAAATGGCTGGTAATTTTTTACCTGTTACAGAACCTACTTTACCTTCATTTTCAATTTCTGTATATATTAATTCTGGTTCTAAATTCAAATATTCCATTGGATCTTCAGGATTCCAAAAGTTGTTTTTAACTTCTTGTATAATAGAACCTTGTTCTGGATCTACCAATGCTGGCCTGTCATCAAAAAAACTATTTGTTTCTATGGTAGGATATTTTTGATGTACTTCACACCATTTTTGATATAGTGTATATTCTTTTACATCCATAGCAGAAACAAAAGATAAGTCTTTAATAACTATATCTTTAAGTTTATCTGTATCAATATCTGGTATTTTGTCTAAAGGTGTGGCGTCTTGCCATTTTTGCCATTGTGTTTCAATGTCATCTTTAGGATCAAATGAATATGTCATAATGTAATTATACTACAAATAAGTATAAAAGTCAAATTAATCTTTATTTTCTTGTTTTATAACGTCTTTTTCTGTCCACTGAAGTTTTTTACTTCTGTTTAAAGAAGCGGCGCCTTGTGCTATACCAGGTTTTAATTTTTTAACCTGACCGCCTTTTTCTAAAAACTCTTTCAAAAGTTTGTCTCTTTCTTCTTGTGACATCTTAGGTTTATTTTCATCCAAATAATTAACATCTGCCATCTGTATTTCTTTTTGCATTTGTTTATCATCTAGTTTTTTATATTCTACCATTTTTTATCCTTTCTTTTTTTGTACTCTCTTAATGTCTTTTTCTGCTCTTTTATATGCCATATCTAATTTTAATTTGCTTGCTCTTTCTACAAACAAACGGCCTAACATATGATCGTATTCGTGTTGAAATATACGACTCATCATACCATCTAAATGTGCCTCTTTTAGTACGCCATATTCATCTTCAAATTTTGCTACAACTTTTCTTGGTCTTGTAATAGATAAAAACACAAAAGGAAAAGTTAAACAACCTTCTTTCATTACAACTGTTTCTTCGCTTTTATGTACTATCATAGGATTAAAACAAGTTACTTTTACGCCTTGTTCTAATTGTGGATGTCCACCAAATACAAACATATTAAAAGGCAAACCAACTTGATTGGCCGATAGTCCTAAGCCTCCATACTTAAACATAGTATCAAACATAACATTGGATAGTTCTTTTCTATCTTTGAAATCGTGTTCTTTTAACATATCATCATTAAATGGAGCTACGGCTGTTTGTACTCTTGGATCTGTGGGTGGTATTAATTTTAATTCTTTAGACATTTTGTAACCTTGTAAAGTTGTGTTCTTTCTCAAACTTAATTATATTTGTAAACTTATCAAATAATATATCTCCTTTGTGTGATATAATAAAGATATTTTCTTTTGGCATATTTTTAATAATTTTAAAAAAGTCATCTGTACCTTGACCATCTAAACTACCATCAAATATTTCGTCTAGTACTAATAAGTTTGTGTTAGTACTATTTTTCATTTTAGCAATTGTTCTCCACGTGAATAACAAAGCCAAATCTATTCTCATTTTTTCTCCTTCACTAAAATTATTGTAATCAAAAGTATCTCTATGGCGACTTTTAACTGTTTCATTAAACTCCTCATCTAAATGAAACGATACGAAAAAGTCCATTGATTGTAAATATTGATTAATAAGTGTGTTCATAATTGGTAAATATTTTTTAATAATTTTGGCCTTAGCTCCTTTATCGTTTAATATTTCTCTTACAACATCTACATAAGATTTTTCTTCTGTTACCTTATCTAATAATACTTTTGATTCTTCTAGTTCTACTTTTAACTTATCTAATTGTTCTTGTATGTTTTTACCATCTGATTCTTTATTTTCTAATAATAATATTTCTTCGTGTATTTTATCACTATATTTTTTAAGTTCATCAATAGAGGTATTAATTTTAGCAATTTCTATATTCAATTCATTGACTTTTTGTGATACTGCATTTAGTTCGTTTACTTTTGTTTCTGTTTTTATAATTTCTGATAATAAATCTTTTAATCCGCCTTCTAATTTATGTATCGTACCACTTTCATTTGTTACTTTATTATTTTTAAGTTCTTCATTTATAGCTTGTGTACATTCTGGACAAGTATCATTATTCTGAAAAAACTCTAATGTTCTTTTATGTTTTAATAAATTGTTTTCTATTTTAGCTTCTAATTTAGATAGTTGGTTGGCTTTTTGATTGACTTTATCTCGTTCTAATAGATTGTTTTTACAACTTTCTATTTCTGTATTTAAGATTGTAATTTTTTTAATATAATCTTGTAGATCTTTATTATTTTTATTTAATAAATTTTGTTTATAATCTTTATCGTTTATATTTCGGCCTTGTAGTTCTTTAAAGTGTTTTGTTTCTAGTTCATACTTTGAGGTAATTAAATCACACTTATGTTTTATATCTGTAATATTCTTTTGTAAATCTGATTGTTGACTTCTTAATATTAAATCCATTAAACCAAATACTCTTATATCTAATATTTCTTCTACTACCTCTCGTCTATATCTTGGTTTCATTTTCATAAAAGGTTCATAAGAAGAAGAACCTAATATGACTACCTGTATAAATGATCTATAATTTAATTTCATTATATTAGTTTCTAAATATTTTTGATAATCTATTGTGGAAGCGTCTTGGTTAATTAATTCACCATCTGAATATATTTCAAATTTATTAGGCTTAATACCTCTTATTACTTTATAATTTTTTGTGCCTACTGTAAATTCTACTTCTACCTCGGCATCGCCATCATTTATAGTATTAACAATTTGTTCTTTTTTAATTAATCTAAAAGGCCTGTTAAATAATACAAAACACAAAGCGTCAAGCATAGTAGATTTTCCACTGCCATTTGTTCCTATAATCAATGTTGTAGGAGCTTTGTTTAGTTCTATTTCTATAGGTGTATTACCTGTAGATAAAAAGTTTTTCCATTTTATCTTTTTAAATAATATCACGTTTCACTGGCCTCCACATAAAGTTCTTTTACAAATTTTTTAAGTTTATTTCTGTCTAAAGTTGTATCTATTTGGTCTATGTAATTACCTAAAAATGTTAGTGTATCTTCTCCTTGTTCTAATATATCTTCTCTTACACTAGAAGTTATATCACTACTTAAATCTTCTATAATGTTTAATTCGTGGACATTTATTTCGTTATGAAACTTCTCAACAAACTTATCAAACATATCTGTATCTGTTTTATTAGATATAAACAATTTAACAAAAGTGTTTTCAAAATCTTTTAGATTCTTTTTGTTATAATCTTCCGTCTTATCATTATAGATTAATTTTTTATGTATTCTTAGTGGATTAGGTATTCTTGTAAGTTCTCTTGTTTGTGTATCAAATATATGAAATCCTTTTGGACATTTATAATCTGACCAAGTAATTTCATAAGGTGACCCTAGATAATAGATATGACCGTCATCTGATTTTTTATGAAAATGACCTGATATAACTTTTTCAAATCTCTTAAATAAAGTTTTATCTAAACCTTGTTCATTAAGATGACCCTTGTGCATTTCAAAACCTTTTATTTCTAAATGACCCATAACTATTTGTGCGGTTGAATTATCTATAGCGTGTAAGGTTGTTTCTACTAAATCATCACATATCCAAGGTAAAAATAATATATCTAAACCTTCAAAAGTTACTGTCTCGTGTGATATGTAAACTTTTGTATTTTGTGGTAGATTTAGATTTTGTAAAGCATTTACTGTATTTGTGTTTTTATAATATGTATCGTGGTTACCTAATAATATATGTGTATCTATTTTTAATTGTTCTATTTTATCCCAAAATTTTAATTTGAAATTATAAGCTGTATTATGATTAATAAACTTTCTTCTATCTACTACATCACCTAAATGAATTAGTGTATTGATGTTATTTTCTTGTAGATATGAAAAAAAGACTTCATCATAAAATCTATTGAAATAATTTACAAACGCTGGTGAGTCATTACGAGCACCCCAATGTGTGTCATTTAATAACGCAATTTTCATACTAACTTAATATAAAATAATCTAATTTGCCTTTACGTGTTCTTTTCTTTTTCTGCTCTTTTTGTTTTTTCATTTCTCTATGATGAGCAAGTGTTTCAATTTTAGGTATCTCATCAATAGGTAAATTCTTTTTCAAAAATTCTGTAAATTGATTATGAAATTCTCTATCTTCACCAGGCTGTAAAGTTAAATCATCAAAGTTAGAATCTAATAACATTTTATGTTTGATTGTAACTTGCTTCTTTTCTTTTTGTATTCTTCTTACAAAAGCATAGTATATAATTTGTGTAAAGTAAGCAAAAGGATTATTTGATTTATCTGGATTAAAGTTATCTAAGTATTGTAAACAATTTTCTATACCATCAGAAATCATATCGTCTCTAAAAGTATAATTAATAAAATTCGGTCTGTAAGATAAGTGATTTGCTATTTTAAGAAAACACTGGCCAATATAATCAGTAACAGGAGGCTTTGGCAGTTTTTCCTTTTCTGCTTTTTTGACCATCTTCTTATACTCTATCATAGCGGCCAAAAAATCTTTATTACTTACGTAATGTTCTTTTTGTTTTTTTGTATTTGTCATAATTAAAATATACTACACTTTGTATGTTTTGTCAATCACTTACACAAAAAATCGGTTCCAGGATTGGTTGACTTTTTCTTTCTATTGTGTATAATGAGCGTGTAGCGCTTTCAAGTGGAAGATTCTCCAGATTAATGGAATGTCTTTTTAATATCTCTAAACTCGTCCCACAATTCATTAAATTCATTATTTTCATCCTCACTTAGTTGTTCTATATTATGTTCACCTCTTTTCGGCACGACAATTTTCTCATATTTTTTAGATACTTCTATATAACTCTTAGTCATTTCTTCGGTGGCATTTGTAATTGTAACTATTTTATCTTTTGGTATTGTTATAATTTGATCGTTAGTATAACTGGCCCATTTAATTAAAGCGATATAATCTTTTAAACCTTTTGGTGTTAATTGAGATACGTATTTAATTTGTAACGGTTTTTCTAAACGTAATAATGGAGTTTTCTCTGGCAACTGTTCTTTTGCCAAACAACAAACAATGTCATCGCCGTTAATTAACTTTATTATCTTTACTTGAACCATTGTTTAATTCTATGTTATGTATTTCGTAGTTAAAGTTCTCGCTCGTGTATATATTTATTCGTTCTCTAAAATGGGCCAATGTATAGTTCTCTTTGCCGTTATAAGTCAAATCATCAGATATATCATATAGTGTGGCAGCTGAATTATTATCTTTTAATCTTAAACCTCGGCCAATAGATTGTAGATTTCTTATACGTGATTTACTAGGACTAGCAAAAACTATATTATGTAAATTTCTTATATTAATACCTGTACTAAATGTTCCGTAACTGGCGATTATAATGGCATTATCAGATTTCTCAGTTATAAATCTTATCTTTTCTCTTTCTTCGGCCTCTACACCACCATAAACGAAAAAAACTTTTTTATCGTCAGCTTTTTCTTCTATTAATTGTTTTAATAATACACCGTGTTTTTCTACATATTGAAATAACACTAAAGAATTGCCTTGTAAATTTATACATAGATTACGAATATATTTGTTTCTTCTTTCGTTTGAAACTAAAAAATCCATTTCTTCCTGATATGATTTGTCTTTAAGAAAATGTCTGGAGTTTTTATCGTGTTGTAGTATTAAACATATAATTTTAAGTTCTGCTAATTGTTTTTTCTCTTGCAATTCAGCAGTAGAGGTAACTTTATTCACGGCACCAAAAAGGCCTTCTAAAACTAATTTATTCGTCTTTGTACCATCAAGTGTACCTGTTAAACCATAACGATATTTGCAATCTTCAAGTTTTGTCATTATCTTAGTTAAAGAAACGGCCTTAAATAAATGACACTCATCACCTACAACCATACCAAAAGATTTGAACCATTTTTTAGGCATATTATAGATTGATTGCCAAGTAGATATAATTACGTTTTTATTTGTTTCTTTATCGTGGCCTTGATATATTCTATGTATATTTTTATCAGGATTCCAACCATAATCTTTGAAATCTTTATATAATTGTTCTACTAAAGAAGTTGTAGGTACGATAATAAGTATTTTATTATTTGTTTTTTCTTTTAATCTTAATAAATTAAATCGAACCAACAGATAAACAATTAAAGATTTACCTGACGCTGTTGGAGATAATAACAAACAACGATTCTTTTTTAGACCGTGTATAAAGGCCTCTTTTTGATAATCTCTTATTTCTAATGGTATCTTTAATGCTTGAATAAAACCATCAACAGAACCAACATCAACTTCTGTATCTTTTATTTTAGTGCCATCAACTACTTGTATTTTATTATCTTCACACCATTTAACAATATAAGGATAAAGGCCTGTAAATATTTGGCCTGTAGCATAAGAAAATAATCTTATTTTACCGTCCCACCATTTGTTTCTAAATTGTGGTGTAAATCTATAACCTGGTACTTCAAAAGTAAAATATTCCGATAGTTCTCTACGTATAGCTTCATCAGCTTCTATTTTAAGATAGACTTCGTTTTTTTTATCTATGATGATGTATTTTGTAAGTGTCATTGTATTAGGTAAAAGATGGACCAACTGCCCAACCTACTAATACTTTTCTCGTGCCAAACGTAACAGGATTTACTTTATGCCATACAAAAGATGGAAATGATATAATAGTGCCTAATGTAAACTTGTCATTAAATTTAGTATTGATATGTTTATTTGGATCAGGATTGGGCCTTGATAATTCAAATTCACCTCCTTCATATTCTTCATTCAAGCATAATGTAAAACTTATTTTTCTTATTAAACCATTTGGATAAACATAAGGGTGTGAATCAATATGCCAATCATAATGGTCGTTAATATTGTAAACCGTATATTGCAAAGGTTCTAATTCTTTAATATTAAAATTCCATTTAGCACTTTTGTTGTGTTCATATAAAACAGTGTTTAATTGTTCTTTTAATTTATCATCAGATATAAAAACAACCTTAGAGCTTCTGATCTTTTTATTTCCTAATTGTGAATCTATTTCAGCTAATTTCAAAGCATTTTTTTCAGCGATTGATATTATACGATCACAAAAGTTTTTATCAAAACGGCCAATTGAAATGCAATGATTATTTTCTAAGTACATTTAAACCGCACCACTTGTAAATCTACGCCATTCAATAGCATTTTTAATTGTATAAGTTCTATTGACTATAATTCTTATTGTACGATCTAAAAAATCCACAACAGTATTCAAATAGGCCACCTTTTGTGTTAATTTTTGTATTTCTTCATCAGCTTCTAAGTATTTGTCTATATCTGTTTTTAATATCTTAAAATTAAATGGTTTGGCCTGATAAACGGCCGGGTCGGCTTTGCCTGTATAATATTCCCATTTATCACGTTTAATTGTTTTTAATTCATCTTCTGTACGAGTCAATAACAATCTAAACTTAGTATAATGTTTCATATACTTGTTATGCAATTGTGGAGTTTTTAATGATTCTAAATCTAATTCAGTATCATTTATTTTAAGGTCTTTATCTGCTTCTAATTGTAATTGTTCTAAATCCATAATATAATACTATCACAAAATGTTAAAAAAATCAACCTATGTTGTGGTGACGGCCGCTATTGATGAATTGACTGTGGAAGCAAATTCGTATATTGAATATTTGAAAGAAACATCAACGGATAGATAGTTAATGTCTGTGGCTTGTTGGTTGTAGGATAGACCGCTTAAACTGATTGGAAACACGTCTTTAAATCGAATCTCCGTTACTGGATTGTTCTTTGCTGATAGTATTGTAAGTGTGGCATCAGAAAATGAACCGCCTTGACTAGGAGCACCGTATTTCACTTTTCCTGGTTCTTTACTTGTGTTTCCTTTTGAAGTAGGAAAACGATCAACACCAGCATTTAATAGATTTTTGTATTCATCGTGGTTTCTTGGAAAACCTAGGCCAATCATCCAACCGTGTATCTCCTGATAGTTTTGTAGATTTTCATCCACAAGAAATGTCATTGTTAAATCCTGATAAGTTAATTTTTCACCAGGATAAGGTATGTCTTTTAATGGTGTGGATTGTGTAGAAAAACCTAAAGAAATGCCTGGCACATTTACGGCCGTACAAAAGTATTCTACTTTAGGTAATTTAATTATACTAAACTTAAACTGTGTAGGGCTAGCATAATCTAATTTTGTGGGTTGTCTTAAATATGAGTTTGTAACAGTCATATTAATATTTAGGCATAAAAAAAGGGCCGTTTTTTAGGCGGCCCTTTAATTGTGTTACTTAAAAGTAACAAGTAGATTACATTAAGTTAGCTACTTGTACTCGTCTGTAGTATCTGTTAGAGTTGATATTTCCAGCACCATTGATAACCGCAGCAGATGAAGAGCCTGAGCTTTCAGCGAATGGGTTAGCTTGGATTCCGTATCTTGTTTTGAATCCAATTTTTGGTTGGAAAGTATCTTGTCCTACTGCTCTCACCATTTGTAATGGTACGTATGGGCAATAGAAGATACCTGCGTCATACTGACTTGATCCTTTGTAACCTACTACGAAGTATTGTTTCGCAGCTTGGTTAGCAGAATACGGGTCAATATACACTTTATATCTACCGTTTAATACACCAGCAAATGTGTTGCCTGTGTCGTCAACGCTAAGATTGTTGTTTAATGCTGGAGCATAATCCAACACGCCTGCCATTTGTAGAGCAGAAGCAACATCAGAAGAAGTAATTAGGATATTTCCTTTACCTCTACGTGTTCTTTGTGCTATAGCATTGGCTTCTCTTTCTACTTGGAACATTAGGCCTTTAAATCTTTCAACTGACCATCTTCCGTTAGAGTCTGTATCTAAATCGAAGATTCCTTCAGTTGTTGTATTTACTGTACCTGTGTTAGAAGAAGCACCTTTTTCAGCAACGATATAGATAGTTCTTACGATCTCTCTATTGATCTCAGCAAGGATTTCTGCAGATAGAATATTTGCTAATTCTGTCTCAGCATCCAAACCGTGAATTGCTTTAAGGTCTTGTGCTAGTTCCATAGTGTACTCAGCTTTAAGAGCTCTTGATTTAGCAGTTACAGTCGATTTCTCGATTGAGAATGCCATTTCAGCAAAGCTATTATTTGAAGTATCACCTAGAGCTTCAGCAGTTGAAGTAGCCATACCACCTTGTGCTGTGTAAGCACCAGCTGGGCTGTCATTCAATAACGCTGGGTTAGAGCCTGTTTGGCCACCACCTAAACCGTCAACACCACCTAATGTAGAGTCGCCAGCTGCGTTTCTAGCAGAAAAATCTGTATCTGCTTCATTGAATAATGCTTCTGTACCTGCTTGTGAAGCGTATTTTGCTCTCATAGCGAAGATCAGTCCTGTTGGACCAGTCATTGGCTGTACGCCTGCTATGTCGTATGCGATAAGATTTGGCATCGCTCTTCTTACTAAAGAAATTAGGATTGGGTCCCAATTTTGTACGTAAGATGCATCAGTGCTGTTCTGTGGAGCAGCTTCTGATATAAATGCTCTATCTTCTCTTAGTGCTCTCTCTTGGTTTTCCAAGATAACAGCGGTAACCGCTCTCTTATAACTATCCGTTACTTTTGGGAGTTCTGGATGTTCAAGGACCGGCTGCCATTTTTTAACTAGTTGTTCAGATAAGTACATATCTTTTTTATTCTCCCTTTATTTTCTTGAGCTCAATTTAATTGAGTTCTTTGTTTTTGTGATAGCGGCCGTGTAAGCAGTCATAGCGTTTGACAAATCTACATTGTCTGTAGCCTCGCCTTCGGCAACGTTATCTATTTCATTTTTAGATGAAATCTCTTTTGTTACAAAGTATGACTCTTTAATAGTCGATACTTTTTTCTTAAAATCATCAGCGTTAGTATATTCTACTTCTTCTGCTAATTTGTTAAACTTTTCTTTGTTAGTATCTGTTAAATCAGAAGATACAGCGTCAACTATATCTTGCTTTGTTAACTTACCAATTTCAGAATTTAATTTAACGTTAGCTTCGATTTGCTCGTTCAATTTCTTGTTAAGCTCTTCGATTTTAGAAGCTTGATCTTCTAACACGTCATATTTTTCGTCTGGAACATTTATGTAATGATCTTCAAATAATTTTTTCAGACCACTGATAAAGTCCTCAGCGATTTCGCCTTTGATGCCTCGCTCAATAGCAATCTCGTTTTGTTTCATCCATTCTTCTACAACGTAGTTTAGATATGAATCAACTTTTTCAACAAGTTCTGCTTTTGTAGCATCAATTTCTTCTTTAAGCTTTTTCTTGTAACCATCTTCGATTTTTTGTTTTTCTACTTTCAATTTTGATTTGATAGCAGCTTCAAATATAGTCGCAGCTTTTTGCTTAAATTCTTCTGTTAATTTTTCATCTCCGATTAATGCTTTAACATCATCAGAAACGTCAATTGTTTCTTCTTTTTCAGTTTCTTCTACTTTCATCGCTTCGCCTGGAGTAGCAACTTTAGTAACACCAGCTTCTGTGTCTGGTTTTTTACTAGCGTCAACATCTGCGGCTTTTGCGTTTTGTGCGTCAGAAACTTTTTTTGATTTTTTAGTAGCGTCAGGATTGCTGTCTGTTGGTTTAACAACTGCTGCACCTAAATCTTCTGCCTCGTTTTTAAGAGGTGTAGGTTCAGCTGCTACAGCATTCTTCTTTGGAGCATCAGCAATAGTTTCTTGTTCTACTATTGTTTCTGCTTTGACTTCTACTTGTTTTTCTGTAGCCATTTGAGAAATCTCCTTTATTTTTAATTCGAATTAAAATATCTCTCTTTATTAATGATATTTATAATTTGTTGATTTTCTATTATAGTTTACTTATAAAATCCTTGAATATACTAGCCTTTTTCTCAGCTAATTCAAGTCTTTTTGTTCGTATTAGTTCTTGTTTCCAAGCTTCTACGTCTTGTTCTACAAGCACTCCATTGTTCCAAACCCACTCTTTATTTTCCATAATGCCTTCTACGAAAGCGTCTGGAGCTGATGGATCTGCCACAATGTCTGCGGCCGTTGCTAAGTAGAAATCATTTCCTACATAGTTTTGGCCATTTTTTTGTACTAGGGAACCCATACCACGAGATGACACTCCTAATTTAGCGCCTTCGTCAATAAGACTTTTTACGATCTTACCGTATGGTGTATCCATAATTTTTGCTTCACCGATATAGTTTTTTCCTTCAGGATATAACTTCTTAATCATATGTGATACTCTTTCTAAGTTCACAGTTGGTCCTTCTGGATGGCCTAATTCGCCGAATGCTCTATTTTTATTGATGAATTCCTGATTGTATCTTTTGACTTCTTTCAAAAGAACGTCTGATGGATAAATTCTACCGTTACGATTTTTAATATCGGATTGTAAAAATACACCTTTGATAGTGTAATTTTTCTTGCCTTCGTTTTCTTCTACAAGATATGTAGCGTCGTTGATTTCTTCTCTTATAAGTTTCATTTTCCCTCTTTTACTATTTATATTTTATCTAAATTCTATCACTAGTGTATAGTTATCTCCACTAGCGAAATTTCTTGTACTCAATAATACATCACCTGTTGGTGTTGTGGCATTGTTTGATATTTCATCACCAGCTTCTCTTAAATCAAAAAAACCTTGGCCACTTAAAAACAAAGCTGTAGCGTTTGTAGCGCCGGCCCATTTAATTTCTACTGCTGACTTTGGATTTGCTGTGTTTACAGAAAACCATATCTTAGCAATTTTTCGGTTACCATCTTCGGTCATAAAAGTAGTTGCTGAAGCATCCACTTTTGTAACGTCTGTTTCGCCTGTGCCATCAGATATGTTTGTCAACTTAACAACAAATTTTACACCTGATGTATCAACTAATGTTTGTGTTGTAACTGTATCTGCCATTAATTTGTAAACCCTTTTTCTTTGTGACACTCTATAACAATATTATAACTTGTTATAGTACTATCACTTGTTAACAATACGTTTCCATTACCTGTTGAAGTCGCTTTCACTTTTGGTTCACCAGGTTTTAAGCCATAGTTACCTCGTCCATTTATCACAAGAGCTTCTTCATTTTCATTAAATAATAAAGTAATATTTCCACCGTTTTCTATTTCATAATAAACATTTGCTATAGAAATGTTTGGTTCACTTGAAGCATTATTTAATTCTAAAGCATTGACTAAAATCTGTTCAGTTTCTCCACCTACTCCACTAGCTTTTACAATGACCTTAAAATTATCATCTACTAATTTCGTAGTTGATATAGTCATAATTAACTTCTTGGAGAACCTACAGCACTTGCTTTTCCAGATGCCAATGTGATAACATCACTTGGAGCTTTTTCTATAATAACTGAATCACCAGCTGCGTGTAGATATATTTCTCCTAAAACTGTACTATCTTCGGAACGTACTTCAACTGTTTGTGCTCCACCAGTTGCTACACAATTAACAAATTGAGCTCTACCAATATTATCCAAATATGGACTTGTGATAACTGTTCCTTTTACGATAAGCGTTGCCATTTATTTTATTCCTAATTGTTCGTTTACTTCTTTTTCAAAATAGTTATATAAATCTTCTTGTTTAATATTAAAAGATGTAGATACTTTTTCTACAGCTCCTTCAAAACTTTTTATAATATCTTTTTGTTCTTCATCTATAGTCTTAAATATATTTTTCACAGCCTCTTTCATATGAGGACTTAATCCATTATAAGACTTAGAATCAAAAATTCTATTTTCTTTTACTAAACTACTGACCTTGTTTTTCATTAGCCACCGGTTCAGTTTTAGCAGATGGTTCAGCAATCACTGGTTTCGGATCACTGATAGGTTCTGCTTCAAATTTACCTTGAAACAAAACACTTGCTAATTCTTTTCTTCTTGTTTCTAAAGCGTCACCTACTTTGTCTCTTAAAGCATCCTTGAAAGCTTCACCAGCTTCAGCTGCTTGTCCTAATGATAATTTGTCTATAAAGTTTTTAACGTTTTCACTCATTTTTTTCTCCTTTTATATTTATACTAAAGAGTTGGTTTTTCAGTAGGTTGATTATCAACCACTTCTGTATCTGAACCTTCTTCTAGTATTTCATTATCTATTTCTTCAATATCTCTATCACTTTGTTTCAATATATTCTTACGAATGTATTTGTGAGAAAAATATCTTCCAACATAGTCTTTCATACTATCAGCTAAAGCGATACGATCTTTTAACATTTCGCTTTCTTTTAGTTCTGAAAAATGACCATCTTGTAAAAAGTCATAACTAATATTTCCTTGTATTGTTGGCCAATCTTCTTCAGCAATAATACCTTTTAATATTAATTGTGTTCTTAAAATATCATCAAATAATTCAGTAAACTTCTTTCTTAATCTACCTACAAATTTTGTGAATTTTAATTCATCTCTACTGATTTCAGCAGCTCTACCAATATTAAATCCTGTAGAAGCTTCTAATCTACTAATTGGCACGTTAAGAGAACGATACAGTTTCTTTTGGAAATATTCTATATCAGCAATTTCTCCTAAATTTTGGCCACCTGGTAGTGTAGTGATTTCAGTTCCTCGGCCACCTTCTCTACGAGGTAACCAATAATCTTCTAACATATTCATATAGTTACGATCATCTCGTATCTCACCAGTGTTAGCGTCATAGACAAGTTTATTTCTATATCTTGCCATTACGTCTCTTAAATATTGTTCTGCTTTTATTTTTGGAAGATTACCTACATCTATGTAAAATATTCTTCTTTCAGGAGCTCGAGCAATACGATAGATGACCATAGCATCTTCGATCATACGTAATTGATTTACTGATTTGATTGCTTTATGTAAATAAGATAAAACTAAATTTCTGTTTTGATCTATTAAACCTGATGAAGCATAAGCGATAGTATCTGGAGCAATTCTTACACCAGAACCAGAAGTAGCACCTGACACACCTCTTTCATTAAAAATAAAATATTCTTCGTATTCGCTTGTTATTTCTAAATTAGTTTGTTGTCTTTGTTTTCTAACTTCTCTTACTTTTTTAATTTTTCTAGGATCAATGTATTTTAGTTCTACAATACCTGATCTAGGATTTTCTCTATCAATAACTTTTTGATAATACATACGGCCATCTACGTACCATCTTCTAAAGATGTCGTGGCCTTTTGTATTGAAATTCATCAAACGTAATATGTTCTTAAATTCATCTTCTATTTTTCTTCTGACTTCTTTTCCAAATGGAAGATTACTTAAATCTGGTCTTACTGAATCTCTATTTTCATTTACAACAATGGCCTCGTTGACTATATCGTCAACTGCCGTATCACACTCTGGATGTAATGAAACTTCTCTATATCGTCTTACTAAGTCAGCTTCGTTTTTAGCTGTACCTTCTAAATCCAAATATTGGCCAAAGTATCCTCCAACAGCGGAGACGGTTGTTGCACCGTCATCCGCTACCGGAATACTAAAGCTCTGTTTTGGATCTTGCTCTTTTTTCTTACGGGTTATCGAAAACCCAAACAAGTCTGCCATAATTTATATCCTCAATTCCTACCTAATACTTATAAGAGATATTAAGTAGTAGTATTTGTTTCAAAAAACTGATAAGCAAATGTTACTGAAAATTCTTCAATAGCATCTACCGTATCATAACTTAGAGCAATTTCACCAACTGTTGTTGGAAATAAGCTTCTTAAAGTATAAGACTTAACAGTGTTACCATTTCTGTCTAGTTGATCTACGAAAGCGTCAACTTGATAATCAGCAGGATTTGTTAATCCTTCGTTATCTGACATATTGTTAATACCATTTTGCCATCTTTCAAAAGCATTTCTAACTTTGAAGTTAGTGTCATTTATAACTGTAACACTCCAATCAGCAAAAGTTCTATCTCCAGCTATTTTAATAGATCGGCCTCTAAATTTAATATCGACCGTACCTAATGTCATAGCAGGAATTGTAGTAGCTTTGCAAAGGAATGCTAGTTCTTCTATTTCTCCGCCTACTTGAGCGTAACCAGGAAAAGGCATAGTAACCTTAAACTGATTGGCACGAGCGCCACCGCCAGCAAGTTTAGCTTTGAAGTCTGTAATGTTAGCCATTTTTTATTCTCCTATTCTAAAATTACCCAGCGATTTCTTCAAAAGAAACACCAGTTCTGGTTGCTACAAATGTTAATGTGATAAAGTTGATACTTCTAGCAGGTTTAACGAATATTTCTGCTACAAATTCATTTCTATCAATTACATCGCCTGTATTATTTGTTTCATCACACACTACTAAAAAGTCTGTGATACCTCTTCTACCTTGTACCTCTCGTAAGAACGGCTCAACGATATTTCTAAAGTTTGCTCTAGTAAACTCGTCATTAAATTCAAACAATTGGAATTTAGAAGCTGTAGAGATTGCTTTTTCTAAAGTGATAAACAATCTTCGTACATTGATTCTATCAAAAGCAGATGGAGCACTTAATCCTGTTTTATCACCAAACAGTACAGTACCTTGTCCAGGAAAAGTTACTACTGGATTGATTCTGCTTCTGTATAGATCATCTCTTTGTGTCTTATTAGGATTGTATGCTAACTTAACTGCGCCTCTTACATTACCACGGTTGAAACCAGCTGGTGAATACCAAGAGTCAGCAATTAGATCAGTTCTAGCCGCTAGGCCAGCCATATCGCCATTTAATGGAACGTATCTATAAACATCATTGTATCTATCGTATTGATATTTGTATCCACTGTCGAACACCACATAAGATGATGAACGAATGCCTGAATAAGCATCAATAACGTTTAGAGTTTGTGTGTTTGAAGAAGTAACGTTCACAACGTCTGCTCTCTCTGGAGATACAAACGCTATAGCGTCTTTTCTATTTTCTGCTATTGTAATTAGATTATCAATATGAGTCGCTGAACACGTACCACCTATGATTAATCCAATATCTACTGTTTCAGCATCTTGGAATTTTTCATAAGCTGTTTTCTTTTGACCCACTGTTACGGTTGAACCATCTGAACCACCTGATAATGATTCTAAAGTTGGAACTGTAACGGCCGTAAATGTAGTACCAGAAGCGTTTGAGCCCCAGTTTGAACCACTTGAATTATGGTCCATCCAATAAATGTATTTTGATTTATTGTATATTACATCTACATAATAATTTGAATCACCTTGAGGTGTTTTAGCATCAGCTGCTTTTGAAGCTGAGTCAAACACTTCTAGGATTGTACCAGCAGTACCAGAAATACCACCATCTTCGTCAACAACGATAATATGAATTTCGTCATTAACACCACTTCTTTCAGAAGCGTAAGGTGATGTACCTGGAGCACCAGCTACTTGATCGTAATATCTCCAATAACGTTTTACATTAGCACCGTTTGTTAATGCTACGTGCAAACCGCCTTGGCCTGAATCAGCTCTTACAATAGTAATGTCTGGAGATGATACAGCAGTTACTCTATATTTGTAACCGTCGTAATCAGAACCAGCAGCAGAAGTAGAAAATTCTACTATGTCGCCTACATTAATATTAGTTGTTGCTGTTAAAGTTATAGTAGTATCTGCTACAGCTGTTGTGTCATTAACTGTTGTTACAGCTGCTGTCGAATATGCTGTTGCACTTGGACAAGTTGATACTAATATATTGTTACCATAAGAACCAGCTTCTCTAGCAGCAAAAGTTCCTACTGAACCTTGACCTGTAGAATAGTTGTCTTGATAATCTTGTGTGTTTTTTATTAAAATACCACTTGTATTAGAAGTAGCGTTTAATAATCCTGTGTTAGTTGCTCGTACTACTCTTAAAGCATTAGAGTATTGTAGAAAGTTGGCTGCGCTAAACCAATCTTCAAAGTTAGTTGAATTTGGTTTACCAAACGTATCTACTAATTCTTGCTCACTAGAAACCGTTACGATTTCATCAAGTGGACCTTTAGAGAATTGGCCAGCAAAAGCACCTACTGAAGTAGATACAGCTGGAATGATTCTTGTTAGATCTCTTTCCTGTACGAGAACACCTGGTGATACTTGAAATGCCATTAGGTTTTCTCCTTTTTAATTAGCTAATTTTAACATATGTTATTCATTAATCGTATTATTCATACGCCCATAATCAAATTTATATCATCTGTATCTATTTATAAAACACTGATTTTGTACTAATTTTCGCCTCTCCTTACTACTGGAACCCAAGTTTCTCCATATTCATCTTTGAATGGTTGTTCTTCTGGAGACGTTATTCCATCATCAATAAAACCAAAAGGTGCCATATCCTGTTCAATTATATTTGATTGTTCTTCATATAGTTTTGAACGTACATCTGAATTACTTAATTCTTTGAAATATGTTTGATTAGATAACCAGCCAAATATAATAAGACAAGTCATAAGGTCATCATTACATCCTTCTTCGGCCTTCCAAGAGTTGTGCTGACGTGAAAAGGTAGACATCTCCTCTATAATGTTAAAGTCATTTATAATTAACTTATCTGACTCTATAATTGTTTTAAGATTTGAACATCCAATCTTTTTAATTTGTTTTGTCATACGTACACCTAGTTGACTGCCACGGCCACTAAAACCTGTACCTAAAACTTGGCCAGCTCGGCCTCTTTGTGTAGTCATTAACACGTTTTCGTATTCTAAATCAAAATGAACGGCGTCTGATATTTGTCCACCTAAATCATTTACTTCAATTAATACGTGAGCACGATTATAAGCTTTGCAAGTTTGTTCTATAATATTTGGAAACACTAGAGGTTTGATTTCATTGTTACGATATTTGGCCACAACACGATAAGGCATTTGTGTTACGTCAAATATAACAAAAGCAGAGTAGTCTTTTGTAATACCTCTTGCTACGTCAACTGTGCAAACATAAATTTTATTTTTATCTGGTCTTTCAAATATATCTAATCCACCTTGTGATTGTAATGGCCTTATATAAGGTGTGGTTTTAATTTTTGTTGGAGATATGAGTGTGTCAATTGAACCTAAAAATTCACACTCAAACTCACTAGCAAATTGTTCTTTACTTGTATTACGTATTGTTTCTTCTTTCCATTTTTCATCACGGCCTGGAACTTCTGACCAATGCACTTCAACAGGTACATAATCATTTAATTTGTTTATTGAATCTGACCACAGTTTATAATACATATTCATACCGTGAGGTGTAGAAACAATTACCATTTTAGTATTTTTACCAGATGAAATTGTAGGAAAAACCGAGCTAAAAAATTGTTCAGCAATAGTTGCTGGTACGAAAGCAAACTCGTCCAAGAATATTATATTGTAAGAACCTCCTCGAATAGCACTTGAAGATGTAGCAGCGGCCACTATCTTACTGCCGTTTTCTAATTCAATACTACCTTTGTTCCAGTTTAATACACCTTGTTGTAAAAACTTTGGTATATTTTCATAGGCCAATTGCAAACGGCCTAATATATCTCTAGCAGTAGATGATTTGTTGGCCAGTATGGCAATATTGCAATTTGGATTAAACAAAGCAAAATGAAGTAAATAAGAAACTATTGTTGTTGATTTACCTGATTGTCTTGGTAATTTACATATTGTAAAACGATTATTATGTATTGTGCCGACTATTTCTTTTTGAAAGTCATACATTTTGAAAGGTACTAATCCTTCATCTAAAGAAACAATCTTTACATAGTTTTGTATAAAATATAAAGGGTCTTTAGAACATTTGTCAAACTCTTGTATTTGTTCTTGTGTAAACTCAACAGGCACATTGGCCTTTTTAAGATTTGGATTACCTAGATATACTTCACTCATTAAATGTGTACCACGCTGTTGCTATATATTTTTCTTGTTTACTACTTATCTGTCCTCTATGAGGATGAGTATAATAAGCAGGCCATAATAATGTTAAACCTTTTTTAGCTGGACTTATTAAATTTTGATACATAAATTCAGTGCCACCATTCTCAACGTCATTTAGATAAGTCATAAAAACTATATGTCTTTTTTTATTATGTGATTTATTTGTATTTTCAATATGCCATTTGAAAAATCCTTCATTAGGTTCATAATATTGTATTTTTATTAAATCATTAATACCATAAGAACCGACATCACAAAAACTATATTTTTGTTTATATAATTTTAATATTTCATTTAGATGATTTTCGTATTCTTCATTTCTTAAACCTGTTTCTAAACTTATTTTAATAATAGGATCAATAACATCTTCTTTGTTTAGATATATTTTATTTTCTTCTTTTTTACTTGACTTGAAAATGTTTATTAGTTTATCACAAATATCTTCTGGCATATACCAGCCACCAATTAAACTTTCAATAGGAAAAATATGTTCTTTGTAATTACTCATTAATTACCACGCCTTCAATATGTGTATAACCTAATTGTAGGCCGGCCTTTAATCTTCGATTGCCCTTATATACACTATAAGATTTTTCAACATAAGGAACGCCGTTTGCTCCCATACGTGAAACATCACTGATATTGTGTTTAACAATTTGTATTGGTTCAATCATATCTTCACCTTTTAATAATTCTGGCAAAGGTTCAGCCGTTCGTATAAATGTTAAATCACTTATCAGAAACGTCTGTTTGTTCAGGTAATTTCTTTTTGCTTTTAGTATCTTCATTTGCTTTTAACATTTGTTGCAACTCTTTTGTGCTACCAACAAAAAGAGCATTTTTAATTTGTGGTGAAGCTGTTTTAGGTAAATCTTTTAGGTCTTTTAATTTCTTTTGTAAATCTTGTAACTTATCTACTGTGCCTGCTAC
>SXGQ01361057.1_pt1 | contig 23573 bp, 20 predicted proteins | sample 3178371 | NCBI WGS metagenome assembly SXGQ01 (sample SAMN11356859, study PRJNA531348) | freshwater metagenome | isolation source: freshwater sample F1-20 | place: China: Fuxian Lake, Yuxi | collected 2017-12-25 | reverse complement strand
TGTGGAACGGCACGGTCGTCGACAACCTCGACAAACTCGAAACGTATTTTCGACAAGAGTCGCAGAAAGATCCGCAACCCGAATTGCATATGCGTCCCGACAAGCGCGCGAAGTACGACGTGGTCGCCAAAGTGCTCGCATCGGCGCAGCGCAACCGTATGAAGAAGATCGGCTTCGTCAACGTGGCGGAGTTCCAGGAATAAGGGACGCCGCCGAGTTTGCAGCAGGTCTGGAAATATCGTCGCCGCATCCCCAATCGGGTGCGGCGATTTTTTTTATGAGGAAAGTCATGAATAAGTCTGTCGCTCTGATCCCCGCCATGTTGGTCGCCGCCGTGGTTTTCGCGCCCGTCTCGGATGCACAAGCTGCTAAGAATAGTGCGGCAGCCGCCAAAACCTTGGCCGCGGCCCAAGCGGCCAGTAAGGCGAATCGTTGGGCGGAGTGCATCGCCAAGGCGCGCGACGCGCAGGGTGTGGCTGGCAAGAATGCCTACGACGATTTCATCGCTAACGAGCTCATCGGTTTCTGCGCGACGCGCTCCAACGATTTCGCCTCGGCGGTGAAGGCCTACGAGACCAACCTCACGTCGTCCTTCGTCGACGCGAAGGCGGCACCCGCTCGAACCAAGGCGATCTTGCAGCTGTACTACAGCATGAAGAGCTACCCGAAGGTAATCGAGTATGGTCAAAAGATGATCAAAGACGGTTCGGCTGACGCCGACACCTACTTGCTTGTCGCGCAGACCTACTACCAGCAGGGCGACAACAAGGCGACGCGTGACTTCGTCGGCAAATGGATCGCCGATCAGGAGCGTCGCGGCCAGCGTCCGCGAGAGAACGCCATTCAGATGTACGTTACCGCGTGCATGAAACTCAAGGACGAGGCTTGTTCGGCGAAGGGCTTCGAGAAGCTCGTCACGTACTACCCGAACCCCGCCGGCTGGGCGAATTTGATGCAGTCGTTGTTCGCCAGCCGCAACGACGCCGCGGCCTTCGGCGCGTATCGACTCGCGATGGACGTGGGCGCGATGGGCGGCTCCTCGGACTATACCGAGATGGCACAGCGCGCGATCGAGCTGAACATCCCGGCCGAGGCACAGAAGACCCTCGAAGCTGCCTTTGCCAAGAACGCCTTTACCGAGAAGCGCGATATCGATCGCAACACGCGTTTGCTCAATGCCGCCAAGGAGCGTGCCGTCGCGTCTAAGGCGGCGGTCGCAAAGCAGGAGCGTGATGCAGCGGCCGGAAAGAGTGGCGATGCCGACCTTGCGGTTGGTCAAGTCCATCTCAGTCTCGGTGACTCTTCGAGCGCCGTGAAGGCAATTCAGCGCGGTCTCGCCAAGGGTAATCTGACCAATGCGGCCGAGGCGCAACTCGTTCTTGGCATCGCGCAGCTGCGCGCCGGTAATAAAGGCGAAGCTACCAAGGCTTTCAAGGCGGTCAAGGGTGACGCGGATCTCGAGCGCGTTGCGAAACTTTGGGCGCTGCGCGCCAACTAAGGCGTCCGACGAGAGGTGAATTCCATGTCGATGTATCGTCTCAAGCATTGGATCGTCGCTGCCGGGCTCGTTGCGGTATTTGCCCCCGCGGCATACGCTCAAAAAGAGGCGGCCGCCAAAGGTCCCTCCATCAGCAAGGCGGTCGCCAAGCAAGTCAAGGCCGCCCAAGACGCGATCAAAAAAGAGAAATGGGCAGATTGCGTCGCCGCGCTTCAGTCCACCGAAGCGGTGGCTGACAAGCCCCCCTACGACGTCTTTGCGGTCGCTGAATTGGTCGGTTTCTGTGCCGCACGCAGTGGCGATACTGCCGGCGCAGAAGCGGCGTTTTCGAAGGGTCTCGAGGCAGGTTTTCTCGATGACTCCAACCGGCTGGTTCGCTACAAGCAGTTGCTACAACTGAACTATAACTTGAAGGCGTACGAGCGCGCCGCCGGCTTCGGCGAACAGGCTATTGCGGCGGGCAACACCGAAGAGGCTGTGGCTCTGCTGACCGCGCAGTCGTACTACCTGCTCAATGATTTCAAGCGTACAACCAGCTTCATCGACAAGTGGTTGGTCGCTTTGCAGGCGCGCGCGGAGAAGCCCGCAGAAATTGCGTTGCAGCTGTACGTCAGCTCGTGCTCGAAGCTCGATGACGATACCTGCATTCTCAAAGCCCTCGAGAAGCAACTCGAATTCCATCCGCGGCCGGAAACTCCGGGCAATGTCACGCTCGTGTTGTTGCGCAACGCGGTCGAGGCCAACACCCTCAACGTGTTCCGTTACGCGTTTGAAGCGGGTGGCATGCGCCGAGGTGAGGATTACGCGGAGATGGCGCAGTTATCGATCGAAAAAGGTTTTCCCGGTGAGGCTTTGGCCGTGGTCGAGGCAGGCATCGCGGCCAATGTATTCAACACACCGGCGTTGACGGATCTCAGCAAGCGGCTCTTGGCCTCCGCCAAGACGCAGGTTGCCGCCGACAAACCAACGCTCGCCAAGCAGGACAGCGACGCTGCGGCGCGCAAGAACGGCGAGATCGACGTACGGATCGGGCAAGCCTACCTAAGCTACAACGACTACACCAAAGCGGTCAGCAGCATCGAACGCGGTATTGCCAAGGGTGGCGTGCGCAATGCCAACGAAAGCCAACTGATGTTGGGGATCGCGCGTCTCAAAGCCGGTAACAAGGAGGGCGCTCGGGAGGCATTTGCCGGCGTTCAGGCCGACCAGACCTTGAAGGACCTCGCACGCCTCTGGACCCTGCGGACGCGTTGATCAGCTCTCGACCGCGGCGACCGGGTCATCCTCGGCGCCGCGGTGCGTGCTTCGCATCACTTCATCGAGCTCGGCGTGTACCGATCGCATCATGCGATCGACGAACGCCTTGCGGCGCGTGTCGCGCTGCAGCGCCGATTTCGGATCCGGTCGCCATAAATCGACCTCGCTCGCTTTCAGCACTCGCTTTTTGGCCAGCAGCCTCTCGACGGTATCGAGGCGATCCCGCGTCACGGAAAGCTCCTCCATCAAGGTCACCGTCATCCAGAGCAGTTTGTCGATAGCCGGGTCGCTGAAGTACTGAGGTTTCTTGCCCTTGGCTACACGCGCGATACGCGGTGCGGTTTTTTGGGGTTTGCGGGTTGTCATCCACCGACTCCGTGCTTAGCCGCGACCAAGATATTCCAGACGAAGTGCTCGGTGTAGTTCATCTGCGTGACGTCCATCGTTGGCACGAACTCCTCCAGCGCAACTTCCTCGGCGGTAAAGCCGGCACCACGAGCTTCCGCGGTTAGGTCGATACGGGTCATGTATCGGCTGAACGTCTCGTTGTTGTTGTACGACTCCCAGTTGTGCATGAACTGCTCGATTGGCGTGCGACCACGCGGAATCTCCAGATGCAGCATCAAGCCGCCTGGTTTCAGTAATCGTCGGCACTCGGCGAGGATGCGAAAGAGTGCGGATTTGGAGGTTTCATGCAGCATGATATGCGAGGTCACAAGGTCAAAGCTGTGGTCGCAAAAGTCGGTGCGCTCGGCGTTCTGTTGACTGAAGTGAATGCGAGCACCGAGCGACTCCGCGCGTGCATGCGCATAGCGCAGGACGGGTGCGCCGACATCAATGCCGTGCACCTCTGCTTCCGGAAACGCTTTAGCCCAAACGACGGTGCTGTTACCAATCGCGCAACCGAGATCGAGAATTCGCTTTGGCTGGCGCGACGGATGCCGCTCGCGCAGGTAGGCGAGCAGCGTATTCCCCATCAAATCATTCTCGGCACCGAGCGCACCACCCATGTAAAGGTTGATGCCCTTGTCGTAAATGGCACCGGCCGCAACGTCATCGGCGGTGAAGTCGGTGTGGTAGCCACCCGGTTGCAGATGGATGTCCGCGGCGGCATGGTAGCGCGGCACCGTCAGGGCCGCGTCGAGACGTAGCGAACCTCGCTTGCGCGCGTTGGTCCTCGCGCTCGCTTTTGCGCCTGCCTTAGAACGTGCGCGGTGGATCAACTTGGACCATTCACGTTCGGTGGGATCGATGACCGACTCCCACAGCAGCTCTTGGCTACGACGCTGCAGCGCGCTCCAAAACTGATAATAGGGCTCGCGCGTCATCCACTCGCGGATCTCCTGCTCATCGGCGGGGGCTCGACCGTGTTCGGCAGCGAAGAGCGGGGCAACCCGTCGCTCGAAGAGCTGGTAATTACCGGGCATCACTCGCCCGGAGAGGTGTCCACGCAAGGCACCAACAAAATCTTGTCGAGCTTGCTCGTCGTGCTGCGGCGTCGGTAGCAGCGCGTGCTGCTTGAAATCCTTCATGCCGGTCGACCTCCCTGATGGCGAACAGATCGCTCGATGCTAGCGCCGGCGGCTGCCGCGTGTGATCCGATCGTCGCGAAATTCGCGGAACGGTCGCAGCAGGCGCTGTGCCAAGTCCGCACGACGGGCTTGCCGCTCGGCCTCGACGACCTCGTTGGGTTTGTAGGCATCGATCTCTGCGCGGCTCATACCAAGACGTTCTTGCAAAAGACGCTCGAGGGTATCGATACGATCGAAGGCAACTGCAAGTTCGGTACCGAGGATGACGTAGCCGTCATACAACTGGTCAATCGCAGGATCAGAGAAAACCTGCGGCCGATGCCCTTTAGGGAATTCGGGTGGCGGCTGGGTCGGGTCGGTCATCGTCACGCCTCGATGACTTCTATCCACTCACCGGTTGGACCCACACACACACCGGCGCGACGCCCGTAATAGGGCGCTTGCGGCAGCGCCCGTGGGGGGGCGATCCATGGTAGGTCGGACGGCCACGCACTGACAGTAAACGACACCATCGAAATGGCGGGCGGAAGTTCACCCTCCAAGGCACGCCGGGGCAGGGTGCCAGGCGGCATTCGGTCCGCCTCGATAAAAGACTGACCCTGCAGCGTTAACGCAGCGAGATCATGTCGTGCATCATCCGGAAGCCCGTGCGCTCGCGAGATCACCGAGATCACCGACGGCACGACGGTAGCCGGCGCGATACCGAAATGACGAGCGTAGAAATCGTTGATCGCAGCACAGGACTCGCCGCCCAAGATCACGATGAAAACGCGATCGACATAGTGCTTCGGGTCCGGTGTATCGAATTCAGGCAGCTTTTCTTTGAAAGACGTGAGATAGATCGACTCCTTCGCCGGTCCGAGCGCCTGCATCGCGCGGATCTTGTCTGAAAACGACAGGTCAGCCGGCGGACCGATGATATCGAAGGGCGAGCCGCTCAGGCGCGCCGCGATGCCGTCGGTGTCTTGCACCATGAACTCGGCGGCATTCCAACCCATGTGGCGGAAGGCGACGTACTCGTGATGCGGGCGACTTTCGACAAAGCGCAAAAACGTTTGACCATCACCGCCCGGTAACATCAGCGCATAGCGGCGCCCCGCGAGCTTTGGCAGGTTCCAAAGGTCGGCCTGTGCAGGCGACAAGCGTCCGTGATCGACCAACTGATAGCCGAGATGCAAATGATACGAATCGATCATGTGTTGCAATTCGGGCGCGGCAATCGTCACACACGTAATCGGTCCTAAAGTGCTGCTCATCGAGGAAGACTCCGCAAGTAATCGAGCACATCGGCTAACGAGGCGACCTCGGCGTACTTGGCCTGCAGGTCGAACAGGTTAGCCTCATGCGGACCCGGGGCGCGATCACCCACGGCTTCACGCACCACAACGGGGACGAAACCGTGCTGGCAACAATCGACGGTACTCGCGCGAACGCAGCCGCTCGTGGAGAGTCCCGCGATTAGGACCGTGTCTACCTGCAACGCCGTCAGCGTCGAGGCGAGCGAAGTGCCGAAGAAAGCACTCGCATATTGCTTCGAGATGACGGTCTCGCCCGCTACGGGCTCGAGACCCTCCGCGAACGCCGCGAGATCCGGGTGCGCACCGGCTTCGAAGCAGGCCAGTGCCGGCACTTTGCGAAAGAACACGCCGCCATCGCGACCACCCGGCTGATACACCACGTTGGTATGAACGATCGGGATACCGGCGGCGCGTGCGCCGTTTAGCAGCGTGACGCAATCGGTCCGAGCCTGCTCGACGCCGGCGTAAAGCGGCGAGTCCGGCACGAGATAGGCGCTTACGAAGTCGATCACCAACAGAGCGGGACGACGCCCGGGTGCGAGGCGCTGTCCGAAGCCGCCGCGCGCGTAGTTGTCCTGTAACGATTCGCCGGTGTTCATCAGATGACCTTTGCCGCACGCAATTGTGCGAGTCGTTCCGCGGTGTAACCGAGCAACTTCGTGTACACGGCATCGTTGTGTTGACCGAGCTCCGTCGGCGCAGGGGTGCGAATGCTGCCCGGAGTCTCGGAGAACTTCGGCACCGTATTTTGCATGCGAAGCTCGCCGAAATACGGGTGCTGCGTCGTCACGATCGCATCGCGCGCTTTAAAGTGCGGATCCTCGAGCATTTCCGGAGCACGATAGATCTGACCGGCTGGCACACCGAACTGATCCATCAATTCCAGTACCTGCTTGGTGTTCATGGTTGAGGTCCACGCCTCGATCAAGCCATCGAGCAGTTTTTGATTGGCGCCGCGGGCTTGATGGTTGACGAAGCGTGCGTCTTTCGGCCACTCATTTTGACCCATGGCCTCACACAGACGTGCGAAGACGGTGTCCTGATTCGCTGCGATCAGCACCAGTCCATCGCAAGTTTTGTACACATTCGACGGAGCGACATTCGGCAAGATCGCACCAGTGCGCTCGCGGATATAGCCGGTCTTGTCGTACTCGGTGATCAAAGATTCCATCATCGCGAGCACCGCCTCGTACAAGGCCGAATCGACCACCTGTCCGCGGCCGGTTTTCTCACGATAGTGCAGAGCGGCGAGCGCACCCAAGCAGGCGAACGTGGCGGCCAACTCATCGCCGATGCTAATGCCCATGCGCGAGGGTGGCGTGGACGGATCGCCGCAGACATAACGCAGACCGCCCATCGCTTCACCGACGGCGCCGAAACCGGCACGGTGCGAGTACGGTCCGTTTTGACCGTAACCGGATACGCGGATCATGATCAAACGAGGATTGATCTTGCTCAGCTCGTCGTAGCCACAATTCCATTTCTCCATCGTGCCGGGACGAAAGTTTTCGAGCACGAAATCCGCTTCTTTGACCAACTCCTTTAACACGCGTTGGCCTTCTTCCTGACGCATGTCTAGCGTGATGGCCTGCTTGTTGCGGGCGACGACCGGCCACCAGAGCGACGGTTCACCGGCCTTCTGTCGTCCCCACACCCGCAGCGGATCGCCTTGACCCGGCGGCTCGATCTTGATGACTTCCGCACCCAAGTCGCCGAGTAGCTGCCCGCAGAAAGGTCCCGCTAGCAACGTGCCCAACTCCAGCACGCGAAGATCGGCAAGGGGGCCACGCTTGAAATTCGGTTCGGCGGTCATGATCGGCAATACCTCGGCGGTCGAAGGGTTCGAATGAGCAGAAATGTCACGGGGTTTGTACCGAGTGACGTTTGTCCGGTCAAGGATGCCTCGACGATCACACACGAGGCGGTTAACGGGGTTAGAATGCATTGCGGAGTTGATGGCAGGAGGCTCGATGTCGCGCACGATCGAAATCGTCGAAGTTGGCCCACGCGATGGGCTGCAGAGCGAGCCCGGCGTCATGCCGACAGCCGCCAAGATCGAATTCATCGAGCGCCTGATCGACGCCGGTTTGCGTCGTCTCGAAGTCACCAGCTTCGTCAATCCCAAGAAGGTCCCGCAGATGGCCGATGCCGAGCAGGTGCTTGCCGGTCTGAACAAACGCCACGATGTCCGTTACGTCGGACTCGTCCTCAATCACAAAGGTTTCGAGCGCGCTGTGGCCGCTGGCTGCAACGAAATCGGTATGGCCGTGGTAGCGAGCGACACCTTCAATCGCCGTAATCAGGGGGTTGGCACCGATGAGTCGATCACTGCGTGGCTTGAAATCGCTAGAGAGGCCCATGCCATCGGCGTTCGCCCACAAGTGACGGTATCGGCCGCTTTCGGTTGCCCTTTTGAAGGTGAAATACCCGTTGATCGCGTGATCGAGGTCGCCAAGCGGGTCGCCGAGGCAAACCCGTTCGAGGTCGCTTTCGCGGACACCATCGGTGTAGGCGTGCCATCGCAGGTCACCGAGATTCTCACCCGCGCTGCTGAGGCGCTGCCTGGCGTGCGCCTTCGCGCGCATTTCCACAACACGCGAAACACCGGTCTGGCGAATGCTTACGCCGCCGTCGCGGCAGGCGTGTCGGCACTCGACTCGAGTGCGGGAGGCATTGGGGGTTGTCCGTTCGCACCGGCTGCGACCGGTAACATACCAACCGAAGACCTCGTCTACATGTTGCAACGCATGGGTGTATCGACGGGCATCGATCTCGACAAACTGCTCGCGACGGGCGAGTGGTTGCAACAAACTCTCGGGCGCGGTGTGCCTGGCATGTTGCTCAAGGCCGGACGATTTCCTCAATCGACCGCGCAAGCGGCGTGACCGTTCAACGGTTGATGTCGCGCATCGAACGGATTGCAGAGCATGGGGTGAGGCCGGATACTTCGGTCTCTTTGTTTCACCACGGATAGCGAGCCCAAGGGGGGCGCATGTCATATCGATTGGGTGTAGATGTCGGCGGCACGTTCACGGACCTGCTGCTAGTTCATGAAAAGTCGGGCCAAGTGTGGACCGCGAAGGTGCCCTCGACACCGGCCGATCAGTCGATCGGCGTGTTGAATGGGATCCAGAAGGTCTGCGAGCGCGCGGGCATTGATCCTAAGCAGATCGATCACGTGATGCACGGTACGACCGTCGCGACCAACACCGTGCTGACTGGCACCGGTGCGAAGGTAGGCTTGGTCACCACCAAGGGCTATCGTCAGGTTTTGCAGATCGCTCGCTCTTACGTTCCGGGCGGTCTCGGTGGCTGGATCATCTACAACAAGTCGCTGCCGATGGCGCCGCTCGCCTGCACCATCGAAGCGGACGAGCGAGTCAGCGCTAAGGGCGAGATCGTGCGCAAGCTTGACGAGAAAGCGCTGCGCATCAGCCTGCGCTCACTCAAAAAGCAAAACATCGAAGCACTGACGATTTCTTTGATCAACTCGTTCGCGAACACATCGCACGAACAACGCGTCCGCGAGATCGCGATGGAAGAGCTGCCGGGCATGCCGGTGTCGATCTCCTCGGATGTTGTCCCCGAGATGCAAGAGTACGAGCGCACGGTCACCACCGTCGCCAACTCCTATGTTCGTCCGCGCGTCGACCGCTACGTCAAGAATCTCAAAGCGAAGCTCGGTCAAGTGGCTGACAAGGTCAAACTGCACATCCTGCGTTCGGACGGCGGCCTCGCCTCCGCGCAGTCGGCAGCGGATTACCCGGTCAATTTGTTGATGTCCGGTCCCGCCGGTGGCGTAACGGGTGCGTTGTGGGTCGCCAAGCAGGCGGGTTTCCCGAACCTGCTGACCGTTGACGTCGGTGGGACATCGACCGACGTCGCGCTGATCCAGGGCGGTCAACCGCGCCTGCGTCGCGAGACGACAGTCGGCGACGTCACGGTTCGCGCCTCGTCGGTGGACATCCGCACGGTCGGTGCGGGCGGTGGTTCGATCGCCCACGTGCCGGAACTCACCAAGGCACTGCGCGTCGGCCCCCAATCGGCCGGAGCCGATCCGGGTCCGGCGGCCTACAACCGCGGCGGTACGGAGCCAACCGTGGCCGATGCCAACATCGTGCTCGGTTATTTGCCCGAGATGCAAAAGCTCGGCGGTGACATGGAGCTGCGTCGCGATCTTTCGCAGATCGCCGTCAAGAAGGTCGGTGACGCCTTGGGCCTCAAGGTGAAGGATGCGGCTCAAGGTATTTACAACATCGTCAACGAGAACATGGTGGGTGCACTGCGTCTCGTGTCGGTGGAGCAGGGCTACGATCCGCGCGACTACGCACTGATCGCCTTTGGCGGCGCCGGTCCGATCCACGCCAACGCCTTGTCGCGGCTGCTCGGTTCATGGCCGTCGATCATTCCGCCCGGCCCCGGTGTGCTCTGCGCACTCGGTGACGCCACCACGGCAGTTCGTGACGAACGCGCGCGAACCTATGTGCGTCAGTTCTCTGAGACCTCGGCCAAAGAAATCGAGAAGATTCTCAAGGAGCTTGCGACCGATGCCTCGAAGGGTATCGAGGCTGAGGGTGTCAAAAAGTCGGAAATGACCACGAGCTATCAGGTCGATCTGCGATATCACGGCCAAGGTCTGCGCCTAACGGTCGAAGTCGACCTGAAGGATCTGCAGAAGAAGGGTCTGAAGTCGATCAGCGACAAGTTCGACGCCGAGCATAAGCGCCTCTTCACTTTCGCGCTGCCGCTCGAGCACGAGCTCGTTACGCTGCGCTCGGCGGTGCAGGGCCAAGGCATCAAGATCAAGCGTCAACTGCTCAAGAGCGGCGGTTCGAATCCGAAGGCCGCGATCGTCGGCAAGCAGAAGTCCTATATGGACGGCAAGGATGTCACGGCTACCGTTTATGCTCGCGGCAAACTGCAAGCCGGTAACAAGATCGCAGGGCCTGCGATCGTGATGGAAATGGACTCGACGTCGGTGATCCTGCCGAAGCACACCGGCCACGTCGATAAGTCTGGCTGCATCCTGATCTACCCCGACAACCACAAGGCGCCCAAGAAGGCAGCCTCGAAGAGGAAGTAATCCATGCCTGCAACTATCGTTCAGCGCAACAAGAAGCCGTTCAAGAAGGTCAAGGTCGACACCGTCACCATCGACATCATCGAGAGCGCACTGCGCAATGCGCGTTACGAGATGGACACGGTGCTGTTCCGCACGGCGATGTCTCCGGGCATTCGCGAGCAGCATGACGAGTTCCCGATGATCGCCAACACCGACGGCAAAATGGTCGTTGGTCAGTTTGGTTCGTTCATCTGGGGCTTTATGAAGGGCTACGATGGCACGGTCGAAGAGGGCGATATCTTCTTGACCTCTGACCCGTACTCGGTCAACGGCGCGATCAGCCACGCCAACGACTGGCTGATGTTGATGCCCGTTTACCGCGGTGGTCGCATCATCGCTTGGGCGGCGATGTTCGGTCATATGACGGACGTGGGTGGCAAGGTCCCCGGTTCCTTGCCGACCGACGGCACCACCATCTACGAAGACGGCATCGTCGTTCCGCCGACGAAGATCTTCAGGGCGGGTAAGCTCAATGAGGACGTGCTGCGCGTCGTGCTGCACAATTGCCGTCTGCCGGAATGGAACCTCTCGGACTTCAACGCGATCACGGCCGCGCTGCGTACCGCAGCGGCCCGCTGCGTCGAGATTTCCGAGCGCTTTGGCGACGACGTGTTCTATTCGGCCATGGATGCCATGCTCGATCGCAACAAGCGTGCGATGCGAGCTCTGATTCGTCAGAACGTGCCGGAAGCGAAGCAATTCTTTGAGGACTATATCTGCGACGACGGTCTCAACATGGGACCGTATCGCATCAAGTGCAGCATGTGGCGCGAAGGTGACAAGTGCATCTTCGACTTCACGGGCACCGACCCGCAGTCGATTTCCTCGATCAACTTCTTGTTGAACGAGGAAATGTTCAAGATGTTTGCGGGCATCTACATGATCATGGTCTTCGACCCGCAGATCCTGTTCAACGACGGGTTCTACGACCTGATGGAAGTACGCATTCCGCCCGGCTCGCTGCTAAAGCCCTTGAAGCCCGCTGCGCTCTCGTGCCGCACGCACGCTCTCGGCCGTATCTTTGACATCTTGGCCGGGCTTCTCGGCCAAGGTAATCCCGACTTTATGTGCGGTGCCGGCTTTTCCGACAGCCCGCACTTCATGTACTCGGGCTACGACAAGAATGGCGAGTGGTACCAGCTCTACCAGATCACCTTCGGTGGTATACCGGGTAAGCCCTTTGGCGACGGTCCGGACGGTCACTCGCTGTGGCCGTCGTTCACCAACGTGCCGAACGAGTTCCTCGAGAGCTATTTCCCGCTGCGCATCGACATTTACGAAACCATCGCGGACACCGGCGGCGCAGGTAAGAACCGTGGTGGCAACGGTCTGCGTATCGGCTACCGCTTCCTCGAGCCAGGCGAGATCTCGATCCACGACGATCGTTGGCTTACCTATCCTTGGGGAGCCAATGGTGGTGAGCCCGGTGCCCGTAGTCGCAAACTCCTGCAGCGTGCCAACGGCACCGAGGAGTTGCTCCCGTCCAAGATCGACCACGTCAAAGTCGAAGCGGGCGACCTGCTGATCGCCGACACCTGGGGTGGCGGCGGTTGGGGTGATCCGCTGGAACGCGACGCCAAGCAGGTGGCGTTCGATGTCGTTGCCGGTCTTGTGACCGTCGAGGGCGCCAAGCGCTATGGCGTGATCGTCGATGCGGACGGCAATGTCGACGAGACGGCGACCGCGAGCCTGCGCAAGCAGATGGCAAGCAAGCGTGGGAAAAAGAAGATCTTTGATCGCGGATTTGAGTCGATCGAAGAGCTCAAGTCGCGCTGCAAGGCCGAGACGGGTTTCGATCCGCCGGCAACGCCGCGCTTCACCAAGTGGGCTGCCGTAGCTGCCGAGGCGATGAAACGCGCTGAAGCGGCGGCGAAGAAGGGCTCGAAGGCTGCCTGAGGTCTTGAGCCTGACCAGGCCTTGAACGAAAGTCCTCGCATCAGAGTATGGTGCGGGGACTTTTTCTTTTGTAACGACACTTGAGAACGTCGAGCGGGGGAGAGCATGACGGACAAGTACCTCGGAGTGGGTTACGCCAGCAGCCAGATCGGGTTCGGGCGGCAGGCGGCGGTGCTGGTGGTCGATTGGCAAGTCGCCTTCACTGACCCACGCTACGAGCTTGGCGGTCTCGATCGACTGCATCAGGCTCGCGATAACACCGCCGATTTTTTGAAGGTCGCAAGAGAACACGGTTTGCCGGTGGCCGCGTGTTACACCGCTTACTGCAGCAGCAAGGATATGCCGCTGTGGAAAGTCGCCGCCGTTCGCAAAGAGTTTTTCTACGGCCACGAGTGCACGCTCATGGATCCCAAAATCCATGATCCGTCGGACTTCACCTATTGCAAGAATGCTCCGTCGATGTTCTTCCAGACGCCGCTCATCACCTTTTTAGTCAAAGAAAACATCGATACGGTATTGATCACCGGTTGTACGACGAGTGGTTGCGTGCGCGCCACGATCGTCGATGCCTTCTCCTATGGTTTTCGGGTGCAAGTGCTCGCCGATTGTTGCGGTGATGCCGAAGAGGGGCCGCACAACGACGCCCTGCGCGATGTCGGTCGGCGCTATGCCGACGTCACCGACCGAGCTTCGGTGGAGGCGTGGATACGCGCCACCGTTAACCGCGGGCACTGACGCCGTGACTCTCGAAAGTCGGCAACGTCGTCGGCTCCTGCAAGCGGCTGTTGCGGTCAGCGGCGGTCTCCTCCTGCGTAGTTCGCCAGCAACCGCGCAAGTCGGCGCGCTATCAGCTGGTGCGTCGGCCCGCTTCAATGTTTATCTCGAGATCACACCGGCGGGACGCATCCGCATCACGAGTCCGCAATCGGAAATGGGCCAGGGTATTCACGATGCGCTCGCCAAGATTCTCGCCGAGGAGCTCGAAGCGAGCTGGGAGGATGTTGAGATCCTCTCGCCGACAGCCGACGATGCCTTGATCAATCCGATTACTCGTCGTCATCGCACCGCCGCAAGTGAGTCGGTCGTGATCTACCGCGATGTCATGCGTCGGATGGGCGCGAGCGCGCGCATGATGCTACAGCAGGCCGCCGCGGATCGATGGCAAGTCGACCCCAGCGAGTGCCGCGCCGAAGCGTCGGCAGTCCATCATGTCGCCTCGCAACGGCGGCTCGATTACGGTGTCCTCGCGCCGCTGGCGGCCACATTACCGATCCCGGATGACCCTCTTCTCAAGCCGCGCGAAGCCTATCGCTTGGTCGGTCACTCGACCCCGCGCAAGGATACGCCAGCCAAAGTCACAGGACGCGCCGTCTACGGTATCGACGTCCAGTTACCCGGCATGCTTTACGCCGCCTTGCGTCGCTCGCCGCTGGTGGCCTCGCGAGTCAAACACTTTGATCGCGCTGCCGCTCTCGCACAACGAGGTGTCGTCGACGCCTTCGAGATCGACGAAGGTGTGGCCATCGTCGCCAACTCGACCTGGACCGCTTGGCAAGCGGCCAAAGAAATCTCGGTCGAGTTCGACGAGGCGCCCGCCGAAGCCTTCGATAGTGAAGCCCTGCGCAAAGCCATGCGGGCAGCCCTCGATGCCGACAACGAAGCACGACCCGGACGTGCACTGAGTGGCCCGCCCTACGATAGAGCGGCGACCTGGGCGGCGCTGTCCGACGCGCCGCGACGAGCCGAGTGGGTTTACGAAGTGCCGTTCCTCGCGCACGCCGCACTCGAGCCGCTGTGCGCCACGGCGGTGGTACATGCCGATCGCGCCGAGGTCTGGGCACCCACGCAGCAACCGGATCGGTGTCGCGATGCCATCGTCGCGATCACCGGCTTGCCGCGTGAGCGCTGCATTTTGCATGTCACGTTGTTAGGTGGCGGCTTCGGCCGAAAATGGGAAACGGACTTCGTGAGACAAACCATCACCATCGCGCGTGAGGTGGCCCGCCAACGACCCGGAACACCTGTCAAACTCACGTGGACGCGAGAGCAGGACTTTCTGCACGATCGATTCCGGCCAGCGCACACGGCGCGCTCGCGAGCGGGCTTGAGCGAGGATGGTCGTCTGCTCGCATTGCACAGCCGAATCACTGGCCCGAGTATTTTCTCGTTTCAGAAGCGTAATCTGCCGCCGGGCGTCGCCGACCCCTTCGCCAGCGGACTATTGATTAACGATTTTTATCGGATGCCGGTTCGACTCGCCGACTATGTAGAGACCAAAGCGCCGGTTCCGATCGGGACGTGGCGCTCCGTCGCGCAGTCGCAAAATGGTTTCTTCTCCGAAAGCACCATCGACGATATCGCGACAACCACCCGTCGCGACCCGCTTGCCTTGCGACGCGAGCTGTGTGCGCACGACCCAAGAGCACTCGCCGTGCTCGAGCGCGCTGCGCTATTAGCACAGTGGGATCGGCCACTACCGAAAGGACGCGGTCGGGGAATTTCGTTGAGCATCGCTTACGGCTCGTACTGTGCCGAAGTCGTCGAGGTTCGAGTCACGGGGCAGCGGGTGCGAATCGAGAGAATTACGGCCGTATTTGATTGTGGCTTGATGATCGACCCGGGCACGGTCGATGCGCAGATCTCGGGCGGTATCGTCTTTGGACTCTCCGCCGCCCTCGATGGCGAGATCCGTTTCATGCACGGCGCGGCAACCGCCCAAAACTTTGACGCGGCGCCAGTGCTGCGTATGCAGCAGGTTCCCGTCATCAAAGTGGAGCTCCTGCGCACCGATCATCCCCCCGGTGGTGCAGGCGAGGCCAGCGTTCCCGGAGTCGCGCCGGCGCTTGCCGGTGCCATCCACGCGGCTACCGGTCAGCGGCCCCGTCGCTTGCCGCTCGTTGCCGAAGGCTGGAAGTTCTCGTGAGTTTGCAGCGGGTCGGTTTCTGGTTAGGTGCAAGTCTCTTTTCTTTGATGCTAGCGTGGCCAGCACCGGACGGCTTGTCGCTCGAAGGCTGGCGCGTAGCCGCGCTCACGGTGCTGATCGGCTGCTGGTGGTTCACCGAGGCGGTACCCGTGACGCTCACAGGTAGTCTACCGTTTCTGTTGCTTCCGCTACTGGGAGTCTCTAAGGCCGAGACGGTCGCCGGGCAATATATGTCACCGGTGCTTTTCCTGATTCTCGGCGGCACGCTCATCGGCGCTGCCTTCGAAAAATGGAATCTGCACCGACGAGTTGCCTTGTTTGTGGTGTCGCACGCAAACCCGGAGCCACGCTCTTTGCTGTTCGCCGTGATGTCGGTGACCGCTGTCGTGTCGATGTGGGTCAACAATTCGGCGACCACCGTCATGATGTTACCGATAGCGCTCGCAGCCATCAGCGCCATCGTTCCCAAACTTGATGCACCGGAGACGGACGGCCATCGACGTAATTTCGCCGCTGCCATGATCCTCGGCATTTCGTTGGCTTCGAACATCGGCGGGTTCGCCACACCGATCGGTACGCCCGTAAACTCGATCGCGGTCGGCATTCTCGAGCGTAGTTTCGATACCTCCATTTCTTTTGCGCAGTGGATGAGCTTCGGTGTTCCGTTCATGTTGGTGATGCTGCCGATCACTTGGTGGGCTCTCTGCCGGGTTACCTTGCCGTTCCAATTCGATGGTGGCTCGCGTGAGTCCATTCGGACAGCGATCGGCGTCATGGGGCCGATGGGAACGCCAGAGAAGAGGGTGGTGATCATCGTAAGCGTGGTGGCGCTCGCGTGGGTATTTCAGCCGTTCGTCGAACGACACGTGCCGGGTATGACCGATGCCGGTATCGCGATCGCGGCGGCTTTGTTGCTGGCGCTGCTGCCTTCGGGCTCGGCTGGCACGGATCAGCCCAAAACGCTGCTCGAGTGGGAGGACGCGAAACGGGCCCCGTGGTATCTCATCCTGCTGTTGGGTGGCGGACTTGCGCTCGCCGATGCCGTCGTGAAATCGGGTCTGTCGGCGTGGCTCGCACAGGCTCTTGGCGCCGTGAGCGATTTGCCGTTGCTACCGATGCTGCTCGCAATCGCTTTACTCTGTGCATTGATCACCGAGGCGGCGAGCAACGTTGCCACTGCCACGATATTCATGCCGATCGCGGCGAGTCTCGCGCTCGGTGCGGGTTATGACCCCGTGCTCGCGGCATTGGCCGCCGCCATGGCGGCGAATCTCGGCTTTGCGAATCCCGCGGCGACGTCATCCAATGCGCTCGTCTACTCGACCGGTCGTATCCCGATCACGGCGATGCTGAAAGCGGGTTTACTGGTCGATCTTGTCGGGGCGATCACCATTGCCGCCGTGTGCCTGTGGATCGTCCCCGCCGTGCTGTAAGCGATGAGTTTCTACCCGTTGCTCGTCGCGCTGTTGGCTTGGAGTGCGGCAACGGCTGCTGCGCTCACACCCGGTCGAGTCAACCGGCCAGCAGCAATGTTTGTCGCGATGCATGTCATTGCCGTCGGTGCGGTGACCGCGCTCGTGGCCACGCAGACCATCCACTGGGGTGCACTTTTCTTGCCGCTCGCAACCTTGCGTAGTGTCTTTAGCGTGGCCAACGATTGGTCGAACAATGGCGATGAGGCGGCGACTCGTATCCGTGGAACTGCGATCAAAGTTCCGTTAGTCGGCCTCGGGTGGGTCTTGGGCTGGGCGATCGTGGGTGCGACGGCCTAGGCTCTAATGCCGCGGCCAGTGCCGCAACACACCGAGCGCCGTCGCGCCACTGCGATGCGCTAGGGCGTACACCTGCTCTGGGGTCAAACGCGCATCGGCGTGGTCGGAGATCATGCGCAGACAGGCGTAGGGGAGTCCGAACTCGTGACAGACCTGCGCGACGGCAGCGCCTTCCATTTCGACGCAGAGTGCCTCCGGTGTGATCTTCCGAACGCGCTCCCGGGCGAGTTCGTCGCCGATAACCTGATCGCCGGTGGCGATCGCGCCACGGTACAAGCTCGGAGCCACGCGACCGGCTTGTCGTTCCGCCGCCGCCCAATGCCCATAGGCTTCCTCCAGGCGTGCCGATAGCGACGCGCAGGCGGGCAGCGCGGCGAGCCCGAGCAGCGGTACTTCAGTAGGCGCAAAGAACGGTCGCGCATCCAGATCGTGTTGGTACAGGCGGTCGGCAAGGACCAAGTCACCAATCTGCAGATGCGATTGAAGAGCTCCCGCGATTCCAGTGAAAACAATCGCTTGGATGGGATATCTCGAGAGTGCGTGTGCTGCAGTGGCCGCCGCGGCAACCTTGCCCCAGCGCGAGAACGCGAGCACGACCGGCTGCACACCGATCATGCCCAACGCAAATTCCCGGCCGGCCCCGTATTCCAGCTCGACGACCGATATCCCAGCGCGGAGGGCGACTATCTCCTCGGGCATCGCCGACAAGAGAAGGATCATATTTTATTTAACATAATATACATTATACGTACTTAATCCCGGCACCGAGAGTGCCGAGAGTGCCGAGAGTGTCGCATTCCTTCGCGTAAACTGCGCGTCGTGTCGATCGCCGAATCCCCCCTGCGTTTACTGGTTTACAACATCCGTTACGCGACCGGAACAGGTCCGGCTTTTCATCTGCCGCTGCCCGGCGCGGGCTACCTGCGCAGCAGCCGACGGGTGCTCGATGACATCACGCAATTTGTCCGCCGCGAGGATCCCGATATCGTCGGTCTCATCGAAGTCGATTCCGGGTCGGTCCGCAGTGGGCTCGTGAATCAGGCTGAGTACATCGCAGATCGCCTTGGCCATTACACCGCTTACGAATGCAAATACGGCTCCGCATCGATCAACCATCAGCTGCCGATCGTGCGCAAGCAAGGCAACGCCATCTTGGCGGCGCCACGGGTCACCGGCGAGCGCTTCCATTATTTTCCGACCGGGATCAAGCGGCTGATCATCGAGATGGAACTCGACGACGTTTGTATCTTTCTCGTGCATCTGTCGTTGCGCTATCGACATCGTCAGGAACAATTACGTCACTTGCACGATCTGATTTTGAAGGCGCAAAAGCCCGTCGTCGTGGCTGGCGACTTCAACACCTTCTCGGGGACCAACGAGCTCTATCTTTTTATGAGTGCCACGGGCCTTCGTAGTGCGAACATCGGCGGGCTCGCATCGTTTCCGTCGCGCTATCCGCAGTTCGAACTCGACTTCGTGCTGGTGTCTCGCGAAATTGACATACTCGACTTTCGAATCCCTGATATCCGGCTTTCGGATCATCGGCCGATCGTGTGCGACTTTCAAATCAGACGTGAGGTTGGCGCGTGACTGCAACTTGTTGGACTCGAACCCAAGATAACGACGGTATCGTATGGCTGCTGCTCGATCGCCCGGGGAGCTCCGCGAATGCGCTCTCGAGAGTCGTGCTTGAGGAGCTCGATGCCATCTTGCGCGAACTTGCCCTTGCCGTTCCGCGAGGTCTCATCATTGGTTCGGCGAAGGCCTCCGGTTTCATCGCCGGCGCCGATATCAAAGAATTCACCACCTTGAGTAGCGTCGATGAAGCGCGGCGCCTTGTAAGCGCAGGTCAATCGGTATTCGAGCGTCTCGAGGCACTGCCATGTCCGACGGTTGCGATGATCGAGGGCTTCGCCTTAGGCGGCGGACTGGAATTGGCGCTCGCCTGTCGCCACCGCGTTGCACTTGATGATGGCCGGCTGACGCTTGGCTTGCCGGAGGTCATGCTCGGTATCCATCCCGGCTTCGGTGGCACGGTGCGCTCTGTTCGTCTATTAGGCGCCGCAACAGCGCTCGACCTGATGCTCACGGGTCGAAGCGTACGTGCCGACAAAGCCCGCCAGATCGGCTTGGTCGATGCGCTCGCTCGCGACCCCGATGGTCTGAAGGCGCTCGCGTGCGACTTCGTCATGAAGCCGCGCGCGCCTCACCGACCGTCGCTCGCCCAGCGCGCTTTGTCTTGGGCGCCGGTGCGTCCCTTCGTCAAGCCGCGCCTCCTCGCCCAAGTGCGTTCGAAGGTACGTAAGGAGCACTACCCTGCCCCCTATGCGGTCATCGAACTGTGGTCAAAATATGGCGCGAAGGCTGCGAAAGCTTACGAGGCGGAAGCGGACTCGATCGCCCAATTGTTTCTGACACCGACAGCGCGAAATCTCGTCAGGGTCTTCCTGTTGCAGGATGCGCTAAAAGCCCAGGGCGACTCGTCGTTGGCCGCCGCTAGGCGTGTTCACGTGATTGGCGCGGGCGTCATGGGCGCGGACATCGCCGCACTTTGCGCGACACGCGGTCTTGAGGTCACTCTGCAGGATCGTGATGCAGCGATCGTGACGACGGCGATTCAGCAACAGCATGCCAAGATGACTGAGCGCATCAAAGATCCGGCACGACGCGATGCGGCCATCGCGCGCTTGCGCGCCGATGTCGACGGTACCACCGTTGGCGAGGCGGATGTCGTGATCGAGGCGATCGTCGAACGCGCCGAGGTCAAGCGCAGCGTCTTCGCCGCGCTCGAGCCGCGTTTAAAGGACGATGCGATCCTTGCGACAAACACCTCGTCGATCCAGCTGGAGGCGTTGAGTTCCGCCCTGCAGCGCCCGGCTCGTTTGGTGGGTCTGCATTTTTTCAATCCGGTCGCTTTAATGCCCCTAGTCGAAATCGTTCGTGGAACCTTGACGGACGATACCACGATGAATCGCGCGATCAACCTGGCGAGACGCATCGACAAATTGCCGTTGCCTTGCCGAAGTTCACCGGGATTTTTGGTGAATCGCATCTTGGTGCCCTACATGTTCGAGGCCATGCACGCGGCGCAGGAAGGAGTCCCGAAAGAAATCATTGATCGCGCTGCAATGGATTTCGGCATGCCCGTCGGTCCGGTTGAGCTCTCAGACATGGTCGGGCTCGACGTTTGCTTGCATGTTGGCACCATCGTTTCCAACGCGCTCGGTAAAGCGACACCGAACTTGGCGCCGCTCGAGGAATTAATCAAGGCGGGTAAGCTCGGCAAGAAATCCGGCGAGGGTCTCTATCGCTGGATCTCGGACAAGCCACAGCGCGCTGCAGTCAGGGGCGCTACACCGGCTGATCTCCAAGATCGACTATTGCTGATTCTGGTGAACGAGTGTGTTGCCGCGCTGCGCGAGACGCTCGTCGAGCGCGAGGAGTGGATCGATGCCGGCATGATCTTCGGCTCGGGGTATCCGCCTTTCCGCGGCGGCCCTCTCCAAGCGGCGCGCGAACGCGGTCTCGACGACTGCTTGCGGCGGCTGCAAGAGTTGGCCGCGCGTTACGGCTCGCGCTTTACGCCCGACCCCGGCTGGGAGCGCCTGCGCCAACCGAATTAAAGCTCCACAACAGGCGCTCGAGCGCGAGCGACTTGTTGATTGGTGAGTCGATCCACTGGCGCGCTTCGCGCAATGGCTCTTGTAGCTCGAACAGCCGCGCGGCTACCTCCTTCTGGTCCGTCGCGACACACTGACGTAGCTGCTGCAGCAACCAGTGCTCCATGCAGGCGATACGAAAACCGTAGGCATCTTTGCCCCAGATTTCCGCGGTCTCGATGGCATCAAGCGTGCCGCTTCTCGCTCGCTCGAGAGATCTGACGGTCTCGTCATACAAGGCCACGATCGCCGCTGCATCCACCTCGAGTGCGGCGAGCGGGTTGGCACCGATCACCGCCAGCACCCGCCGCCAATCGATCGAGTCGTCGCACTGACTTCGCAGCCACTGCACCAACGAGGTCTCGGTGGGCGGTGCGATTCGAATGCGGGTGCAGCGACTCTGCACCGTCGGCGGCAGACGTTTGGCCTCGCCACTGACGAGGATCAACACCGACCCCCGCGTCGGCTCTTCCAGGGTCTTCAGCAATGCATTCGCGGCTGCGCGGTTGAGCTTCTCGGCAGGCGACACGATGGCGACCTTGCGACCGGCGCCGTAGGCCGTCAACGACAGCTCCGCTGTCAAATCGCGAACCTGATCCACCCGGATTTCTTTGGATTCTTCGATGGGTCGCAGCACGAGGCAGTCCGGTTGCTCATCCGCTACCACCCGGCGGCAGCTGCGACAGCTACCACACGGCCGATGCTCGAGCGTTTGTTCGCAATGGAAGCTGGCCGCCAACCAATACGCCAACCACTCGCCGCCCTGCCCCGGCGATGCCGTGATCAACAGCGCGTGCGAAAGACGGTCCTGTGCGATCGCCTCGCGCAACTGCGCCTGAGCCGGGGCGAGCCAGGGAATCGGCGTCGTCAGCGGCAGCATGGGCTTAAGCCTCGCCGCGCTGGGTGAGCGTGTTCAGCAGTGCTGCCTGTGCGGCCGCCACGACCGCCTCGAGAGGTTGGGTCGCATCGATGACGACGAACCGCTGCGGCTCAGCGGCCGCGCAACTCAAATAGGCGTCACGAACTCGTTCGAAGAACTCGATGGTCTCACTTTCGAAGCGATCCACCACCGTTTCGCCGCGCGTCAAACGGCGCGTTCGCGCACGCTCCAGCCCGATCATCACCGGCACGTCAAGCAGCAGAGTCAGATCGGGCTCGAGACCGGCGTGCACCTCTCGCGCAAGCTGATCGATCCATCCGGCATCGACGGAACGCCCTGCGCCCTGGTAGGCCCGAGTGGCGTCGGTAAAGCGATCACAGATGATCCACTCGCCGCGTATCAGGGCCGGCCGGATTCGATTCTCGAGATGGATGCAGCGTGCTGCGAACATCAGCAGCGTCTCAGCGACGGGCGACATCGTTTCGGATCCACGGGTTAGCAATATACCCCTGAGTTGCTCAGCAAGCGGCGTTCCACCCGGTTCACGCGTCGCCTGTACCGAATGCCCGCGTTCCTCGAGTAGCGACATCAACGCGGCAGCGATCGTCGTTTTGCCGGCTCCCTCAATACCTTCCAAAGTGACGAATCCGCCTTTCATGAACGACCCGCTCACGAGCCTGATGCGGGGGTCGGCGCGCGCGACATTTTTTGACTCTCGAGCATGGCCCGAACAGCCCGCCGATGTTCGGCGTAAGTCTTGGAAAATCGATGCGAACCGTCCGCATCGCCCGTTGCGACAAAGAAAAGGTCACCCGTGATATCAGGCTGCAACGCAGCCCGCAGCGCCGACTCACTCGGCAAGGCAATCGGCGTCGGCGGCAAGCCGCGACGGGTGTAAGTGTTGTACGGGGTATCGGTCGTCAAATGAACGCGACGGATATTGCCGTCGTACTGATCGCCAAGGCCGTATATGACCGTCGGATCCGATTGCAGTCGCATACCTAATCGCAGGCGCGAGACGAACACCCCCGCAACGCGTGGTCGTTCCGATACGACACCGGATTCCTTCTCGATAATCGACGCCAGTACCAGAGCTTGCTCGGGCGTTTCGATGGGCAAACCGGCCGCACGATCTCGCCAGAGACGCGCGAGCAAATCCGTCATGCGGCGATACGCAAGCAGTAGAAGCTCGCGATCAGAGGTACCGGCGGCAAAGCGATACGTGTCGGGAAAAAACCGGCCCTCAGGGTGTCCTTCTAGCCCGAGCTCGCGCATGACCTCGGTATCGCTCAGGCCACGTAGCGTCACCTTGACCTCGGGATGCGCCTCGAGTGCCCGTCGAAAATCCGCCAAGCGCGTCCCCTCGATCACCGTCAAAGATTCGAGGAGAACCTTGCCTTCAGTCAACTGCGCCACGATTTGCCGAGGCGTCGCACCGGACGGGATCGCGTAGCGCCCCGTTTTCAAAATGAAGTGAGGGTACTGCCAGCGGACCCAGCGTTCGACGACTCTCGGATGCTGCAGCACGCCGGCGTCTGACAGCCGTTGCAGACTTCCCCTCAGGCTGTCGCCTTTAGCGACACGCAGTTCGATCATCGACACTGGGGCACTAGCGCGATCGAGAACGGACTGAAGCCACACCCAGCCCGCGCCCGCTACGAGCGCAAGACTCAGCAGGACGGCAACGAGAAGACGGCGCATCAGCCGCGAAAGCGACTGAAGATCAGCGTGCCGTT
>SXGQ01644180.1_pt1 | contig 23575 bp, 12 predicted proteins | sample 3178371 | NCBI WGS metagenome assembly SXGQ01 (sample SAMN11356859, study PRJNA531348) | freshwater metagenome | isolation source: freshwater sample F1-20 | place: China: Fuxian Lake, Yuxi | collected 2017-12-25 | reverse complement strand
CGAGTGTTCCTTGTTTTCAGCAAACTCGATCCGCAGGCGGGAGTCCTTCTTAGTAATCGCTGGCATGAAATGCCGACGCTGCTACACCCCGGAAATTCACCGGCCCATGCACCATTTACCCATGATCGTAATGATCGGGGCCTATGCGCTCCGCACAGACCTGGGCCGACTTCAGGAACCCGTCAACCGAGTCTCCAGGAGCTTGAGGTCCGAGAGGAAGGTGTCGGCATCCGGATACCGATCGGAATCACGGATCTGACAGGCCCGGTTCAGGATCCGCATGAACTCCTCCCGGAGAGAGGCCTGGGAATTCTGGAGAACGGCCGAGGGAATCTCTGGGAACCGCGTCACGGACAGCGCCGAATATGCGACGTAGAGCAGTTTCCCAAGGCTGTAGACGTCTCCCGCCGGGGTTCCATGTCCCTCCATCGGGATGTATCCGTGGGTGCCCACCATCGTCACTTCCTGACCCGGGACCGCGATTTCCGTCACCAGTCCAATGTCGGCGAGCTTCGGACGATCATTGACGAAGATCACATTTGCCGGCTTGAGATCCCGATGGATCAACCCGTGCCGATGGAGATGGGAAAGCCCCTCCGCCAGCGCGATGCCGTGCCGAACGGTTCGATCGAGTGGAATCGCGCCGTGCCGTGTGATGTCGGCCGCCAGACTCCTGGACTGATAGGACTCCGGAACGATGCGTTGGCCGATTGCCACATCATCCCCCGCCTCCATGATGTAGTAGAAGAATCCATCCTGGTCGTTTCGCCCGACGTGCAGGATATGGACCAGACCCGGGTGGGATCGGGAGATCGGGGTGAACTTCTGCAGACCACGGAATTCCCGATCGAACGGTCCGGCATCGGAGAAGGCGGATTTTCGGATGATCTTGACCGCCTTGAAGTTCCCGATGATGTCGCGCGCCAGCCAGACCTCACCGTACGCGCCGCTCCCCACACGTCGGAGCATCTCATGGTCAGGGACAGCCGGGCTGGCCTCCCCCTTTTCAAGAGTCCAGGTATCCTCGGAGGCTCCCGCCAACCCCTCCCTGGAGCGGTTTGCATCCGAAGCCAAATGTCTGTTTTCGTTATGTTGTAAGAACAGGAATCCCGCCACCCCCTCCTTGGAGCGGTTTGCATCCGAAGAGGCTCCTCCACCAACAACCGTCGCGGCACCTGCCTCGTGGGCCAGAGGCAGAACGCCGTTTTCCGGGGCGGTCACGGTCCTGGACACCTTCAACGGCACCGCTGGGGTTGTGGGCGTCAGGGAACCCGATGAGTTCCCTGCAGAGGAACGCGATGGACGTCCGACTGAAGCCGTCCGGCGAAAACGGACCGCCACCGACCAGGCCACGGCCACCGGGATCTGCCCTCCGCTGACCACGAGCCAGGGAAACCAGACGTCGCATGCCCCGGGCAACAGCATCCCAACCAGACCCAGGACCAGCGAAAGGACGATTCCCAATCCAAGGACCCCCGAGAACTCCAGAAGCGTCAGGACGAACCCAAGGACGAACCCAAGGACGCCGAGGAAGGTCACCTCCACCCAGAGGTTCAGGCGCCAGAGAGACTCCCCGTTGACCAGGTTCTGGTAGCTGGTCGCGATGACCTCCACCCCATTGATCTGCGCAGTGCGCCAGCGGGAATAGGGGGAGGAAAACTCATCCCTCGCAGGTGGCATCGTGGCCGCTTCGCCCACAAAGACGACCTTGTTCGAGAGCGCCGCGTCCGGGAGTTCCTGGGGCGACAAGGCGGACAGGTAGCTGTAGGTCGGAACGGTTCCAGGCGGACCGTAGTAGTTGAGCCATGCTGATTCTGGGCGGCGGATTGGTTTTCCATGCACCAGGAGGGCCAGCGCCTCGACCAGGGGCGGCACATCCTGGAAGCCTTGGACAGGTCGGCGAATCACATCCGCCCCTGCGGAGATCTCGACGACACCCCACCTGCCCGGTGACCGGAACAAAGGACTCGGCGCTTCGACTCCATCTGGCCGGAGCTTGGCACCAAGGAAGACGCGACCATTCCGGACCATGGCCTCCCGAAGATCACGGTCGACCGGGCTTTCAACGAACCCCGGGGCGGCAACAGCCTGGGCACTCGGGGAATCGAAGAGAATGTCAAAGGCCACGGCCCGGGCGCCTGCCCGGGTCAATCGCTCCAGAAGCCGCGAATGGATCCGTCGATCCCAGGGACGACTCGGCTCGGGGGAGAGCTCGCGATGGGACCTGTCGTCCATGGCCACAATTGCGATCCCTTCCGGAGTCCTGACTCCCCGCAGCAGGAATCCCAGGTCGTAGCTGAACGGATCCAGGATCCCCGAAAGGAGCAACAGGATCCCCACAGCGGCCACTAGAAACCCGCCATTGAGGGCCGCAGCGCGTTCACCGCCACCCCATGACCGAATCCGTTCACCGAACGTGCTCCGAACCGGTGCCGCCGTCGTCGCGCCATCGTCGACAACGACCTTCTGCACCGTCTCATTGCCTGTGGGGGGAAGCAGGGATCGTCGGCTCCGGCTTGAAACCTCCCCGACCTCGAGCGGTTCATCGATTCCTTCGATCCGGTAGACACCATGATGGGTCCAGGCCAGCTCCGAGGCTTTGCCGCCGGGGAGCGACCGCATGGCCTGACGGGCACTCTCGAGTGCGAATCGGGTCAACAAGATGCTCCCGGGCCCGGCGATGGAGAGGACCGCCTGACAGATATCGACCTGAATCCCTTTGAACCCCCGTGGCCGATCGGCCCCCTCCACGAACTCCAACAACACCTCACCCACATGCACCGCTGCACGTTGCTCCAAGAGCTGTCGTGTCTTGCGCCCCAAAAGGGTCACACGCTCCTGAATCTCCAGCGCAAAGCGGACCGCATCCGAGGGCTTCTCGAACACCAGGAAGAATGCGCCGTTGCCTGAGCTGACCTCCAACCCACCGGGGAATCCGCTCAGCACGTCCCGCGTTTCCTGGGCATGCAACTCCAACAGCCGAATCGCCTGGGCATCACCGGCCTGCTGCTTGAGTCGCGCAACACCCAGGACTTCAGTGCACACCACCGCCAACAGACTGGTCCGCAGCCTCTTTTGGAAGTCGGCCAGCTGCGCTAGTTCTTCCTTGGCGGGACGAAACATCGGTGAACACCTGCGTTCAGAGGCTGCGTTCAGAGGTTATGCCGACGAGATGAAGTGCTGCAACCTTCCTGCAGGGGATCTGTCCTGCAGAGACGTTTCGAACGCCCCATCCGGCTACCGCCTCTCCATCTCAGTCGCCTCCCCGCCGTCACATGTTTTTCAGCCGCCCGCCTTGAAGGGCTCGGCTGGTGCGGTATCTGTCGGGGGTGATCCAAACTCCCCTTCCACTCGACCCTTGGAGGTCCTTGATGTGGAAGGCACTGGCCATCCTCACCTTGGCGCTCGGACTACGGTTCGTACCGGCCTCCGCCGCCGCCCCCATCGAAGAAGCCCAGACCCAGCTTCGGACGGGTCGATACGAGGAGGCCATTGCCGCCGCCCGCCAGGCCCTCGCCTCGGAATCCCCCGGTGAGGCGTGGCATCAGGTGCTCGTGGAGGGACTCCTCACCACCGGACACTATCCCGACGCCCTCGCCGCCTGGACCAACGCCATTGCGCAGGAGGGGCGGAGCGTCCGACTCCGCTGGCTGGGTCGACAGGTCCTGCTCGCCAACGGGGATACCGAGGGCGCCACGGCCCAGCTCAACACCATCGCCCAGCTGGTCGGCAACCGTGCCGGCAACTATCGCGACATCCCCAGCCTCGTTGTCTACGGCCAGGCCGCCCTCGCCTCCGGGGCCGACCCGAAGATCGTCCTCGACCGCGTCTTCGACGTCGCCCGCAAGGCCGCCCCCAACGAGCGCGAGGTGATCCTCGCCAGCGGCAATCTGGCCCTCGAGAAACACGACTTCGCCCTCGCCGCCCGGCGCTTCGACGAGGGATTGAAGCAGTCCACCAACGATTCCGACCTGCACTTCGGCCGTGCCCGCGCCTTCGCCGGGAGCCAGCGGGACCAGGCCGCGCAGTCGCTCGAGGCCGCGCTGAAGATCAATCCGCGACACGTTCCCAGCCTGCTCCTGATGGCCGATCAGCGGATCGACGCCGAGGACTACGACGGCGCCGAGGAGCTTCTCAGGGCCGTCTCCAAGACCAATCCGAACCATCCCGAGGCCGCCGCCTACGCGGCCGTGATCGCCCACCTGCGGAACCAGCCCACCGCGGAGGCCGAGGCCCGGTCGAGGGCCCTGCGGTCCTGGACCAACAATCCCCGGGTGCCCCATCTCATCGGGGCCAAACTCTCCCAGAAATACCGTTTCGCCGAGGGCGCCGCCCTCCAGCGCGAGGCGCTGCGGTTCGATCCGGAACACCTCCCCGCCAAGGCCCAGCTCGCCAACGATCTGCTGCGGCTCGGCGATGAGGACGAGGGCTGGCGCCTCGCCCAGGAGGTCCACAAGCGCGATGGCTACGACGTCACCCAGTTCAACCTCGTCACGCTCCACGACACCCTCGCGACCTATTCCAGCCTCACGAACGCCCACTTCATCGTCCGCATGCAGTCCCGCGAGGCCGCCATCTACGGCCCAAGGGTCCTCGCCCTCCTCGAGCGCGCCCATGCGGCACTCGTCACGAAGTACGGCGCCACCCTCGCGGAGCCGACGCTGGTCGAGATCTTTGCCCAGTCGAAGGACTTCGGCGTCCGCACCTTCGGCATGCCCGACAACCCCGGCTACCTCGGCGTCTGCTTCGGCCGGGTCGTGACCGCCAACAGTCCCGCCACCAATCCCGGTGGGACCGTGAACTGGGAGGCGGTCCTGTGGCACGAGTTCTGCCACGTCGTCACCCTCCAGCGGACCCGCAACAAGATGCCCCGCTGGCTGAGCGAGGGGATCTCGGTCCATGAGGAACGCCTGGCCGATCCCTCCTGGGGCGAACAGCTCACTCCGAAGTACCGGGAGATGATCCTCGGGACCGACCTCACCCCGATCGCCCGACTGAGCGCGGCCTTCCTGATGCCCAAGTCGCCGCTGCACCTCCAGTTCGCCTACTACGAGTCGTCACTGGTCGTGGAGTTCCTCATCGACCGGTTGGGCATCGACCGCCTCCGCGACGTGCTCGGGGATCTTCACGACGGACAGTTCATCCTCGAGTCGCTCGAGCGGCGCACGATGCCGATGGCGGAGCTCGAGAGGGAGTTCGCTGCGTTCGCCCGGAGGAAGGCCGAGGGCATGGCCCCAGGACTCGATTGGCAGAAGCCGGACTTCGCCAAGGGCAACCGGATCGGTCCGGGCGGCGGGGCGGATTTCGATACCGAGATGGGGCCCTGGGCCGAGGCGCATCCGACCAACTACTGGGCCCTCGACCATCGCGTCCAGACCCTGCTCAAAGCCAAGCGCTGGGCCGACGCGAAGGAACCCCTCTCGACGCTCATCGAACGGTATCCCGACCAGCCGGGTCCGGGATCCGCCCGGGAACGTCTCGCCCGGGTGCACCGGGAGCTCGGAGAGACCGACGCCGAGTGGGAGCTGCTCCAGGAGGTGGTCCGACGCGATGCCGCCGCGCCCGAGGCGTGTCAGCGTCTGATGCAGCTCGCGGCCGACCGGGGAGACTGGGCGACGCTGCGGCGGGCGGCCGAGCGGTTCCTCGCGGTGAACCCGCTCGACGAGACCGCCTACGCCCCGCTCGCCACGGCCGCCGAGAAGACCGGGGCCACCCCCGAGGCCATCGCCGCCTATGAGACCCTGCTGAGGCTGGATCCGCTCCGTCCGAGCGAGCTGCACTACCAGATCGCCCGTCTCACCGGCACCACGGACCGAGACCGCGCGCGGCAGCACCTGCTCCGGGCGCTCGAGGAGACCCCACGTCATCGCGAGGCGCTCGATCTGCTCCTGGGCCTCGCCAACCCCGCCACCCCAACTCCGGAGTCGACCCCACGATGACGCTCCGACTCCTCCTCGTTGGACTCGCCCTGTCCTGGGCCGGCTGGGTCATCGCCCAACGCGGCGGGTTCTCGGGGGGCGGCTTCTTCGGCGGCGGCGAGATCGCCGTCCCAGAAGGCACCCGGACGGCGCGGGAGGTGGATTCCCGGAGCACCGGAACGCCGCAGTGGACCAATGCGCCGGGATTCGAGCACGACGTCTTCACCTTCGCCCGGGTGCGCTACGACAAGGACCCGAGCCGTCCCGGTCGCCGCGGCGGCGGTGGGTTCACGACCGACTTCCCCGACAGCGACTTGAACCTGTCCTTCCGCCTCCAGCAGATGACCTCGCTGCGGGTCGATCCCGACGGTCGCCTGATCCGCCTCAACGATCCCGAGCTCCACCACTACCCGTTCCTGTTCGTCTCCGCCCCCGGAGCCCTGCACCTCACCGAACCCGAGGCCGACGCCCTCAGGAACTATCTGCAGAACGGGGGCTTCGTGTTGATGGACGACTTCTGGGGCGAGGAGGAGTGGGAGAACTGCGAGGCGGTCATGGCCCGCGTGCTTCCCGGAAGACGCTTCGTGGAACTACCCCTCGACCACCCGCTCTACCGCGGCGTATTCCAGATCCGGGAAAAGCAGCAGGTCGCCAACGTCCGGCTCGGCATCGCCAGCGAACAGACCGGCATCACCTGGGAACGCGAGGACGGCAAGGAGGTCCACCACCGGGCGATCCTCGACGACCGCGGTCGGATCATGGTCCTCACGCTCCACAACACCGACACCGCCGACGGCTGGGAGCGCGAGGGTGAGAACGATTTCTACTTCCACACCTTCTCCGAGAAAATCGCGTTCCCCCTCGGGATCAACATCGTCTTCTACGCGATGACCCACTGAGCCCAAGCCGATGGATCCCCTGCCCCAGACCCCGAGTCCCAGGCGCCCGACATCGGGACGTCGTGGACAGGTCGGCTGGGTGATCCTCGGGCTCATCCTGGTCACCACTCTCGCCCTGGCCCAGCGGCGCGGGTACCGCGGGTGGTTCGAGAGCGGTCACATCGGCGACTCCACCCGGACCGCGCGGGAGGTGGAATCGCACAGCACCGGGACCCCGACCTGGACCAACGCCCCAGGGTTCGAGGGCGACGTGTTCACGTTCGCCCGGCTCCGCTACGACCGCGGCGGCCAATGGGGTCGTGGCGGGTGGTCGACCGACCTGCCTGACAGCGACCTGAACCTCTCCTTCCGCCTCCAGCAGATGACCTCTCTGAAGGTCGACCCGGATGGGCGGATCCTGCGCGTGACCGATCCCGACCTTCCCAACTACCCGTTCCTCTACGCCGTGGAACCGGGTGGGTTCAGTCTCGACGAGGCCGAGGTCGTGGCGCTCCGCGAGTACCTGCTGAACGGTGGGTTCCTGATGTTCGACGACTTCTGGGGCGACAACGAGTGGGAGAACGTCGAGGAGGTCATGGCCCGGGTGCTGCCCGGACGTTCCTGGGTGGAACTCCCGCTCGACCACCCGCTCTACCACTGCGTGTTCCAGATCCGCTCCAAGGGCCAGGTCCCCACCGTCGGCCTCGGGGTCCAGAGCCAGTGGGATGGAGTCACGGCGGAACGTCCCGACGCCGAGGAGGTCCACCACCGGGCGTGGTTCGACGACCATGGGCGCATGATCGCCTTCGCCGCACACAACTCCGACAACGGCGACGGCTGGGAACGCGAGGGCGAGAATGACTTCTACTTCAGGACCTTCTCCGAAAAAATCGCGTATCCGCTCGGGATCAACCTGATCTTCTACGTCATGACCCACTGATCCGGTCGCCCATCCCGGTCCGCACCCCTCTCATGTCCACTCCAGAACCCACCGACTCCTTCCAACGCGACCGCGAGACCTTCGAACGCCTCATGGCGCAGCGTCCCCGGGTCGAGACCGAGCTCGCCAAGGCCGTCGTGGGCCAGCGCGCCGTGATCGAGCAGATCCTCATCGCGCTGGTCTCCGGCGGACACTGCCTCATCACCGGCGCTCCGGGGCTTGCCAAGACGCTGCTCGTGAAGTCGATCGCCCAGATCGTCCACCTCCGGGTCCAACGCATCCAGTTCACTCCAGACCTCATGCCGGCCGACATCACCGGCACCGAGATCCTGCAGGAGGCCGGTGGCGAACGCCGCCTCGCCTTCGTCCGCGGTCCGATCTTCGCCAACCTACTCCTGGCCGATGAGATCAACCGCACCCCGCCCAAGACCCAGTCGGCCCTGCTCGAGGCTATGCAGGAACACCAGGTGACCGCGGGCGGCACGCGACACGTGCTTGAGGAACCGTTCTTCGTCCTCGCCACCCAAAACCCCATCGAGAGGGAGGGCACCTATCCCCTGCCCGAGTCCCTGCTCGACCGGTTCATGTTCAACGTCGTCATGGACTACCTGCCGGAGGCCGACGAGGTCGAGGTCATCCGCCGGACCACGGCCGGGTCGGCCCAGGCCATCGAGCCGCTGTTCCACGCCGAGGATGTCGTGCGGCTCCATGCGCTGGTGCGTCAGGTGCCGATCACCGACGACCTCGTCCGGTATGCGGTCCAGCTCGCCGCGCTGTCGCGTCCGGGCCAGCCCCAGACGCCGGACTTCATCCGGGACTGGGTCACCTGGGGTGCGGGCACCCGGGCCGCGCAGAACCTCGTGCTGGGTGCCAAGGCCCGGACCCTCCTTCAGGGCCGCACCCACGTCGGCGTCCAGGATATACAGTCGCTCGCCCTCCCGGTGCTGCGCCATCGCATCCTGCTGAACTACCGCGCCGAGGCCGAGGGGGTCCGCATCGATCAGGTCATAGAACACCTCCTGGCCGCCGTCCCCGTACCGAACGCCCGATGACCGAACCTGTCCGGCCTTTCGCGCCCCGGATCTCCCCGGAGGCGCTGATGAAGATCCGCCATCTCGAGTGGCGGGCCCGGACCGTTGTCGAGGGATTCTGGGCCGGCCTGCACCGGAGTCCGTACCACGGGTTCTCGGCCGAGTTCACCGAGTACCGCGCCTACACGCCTGGGGATGACCTGCGGCATGTCGACTGGCGGGTGTTCGGACGGAGCGATCGGCACGTGATCCGGAAGTTCGAGGAGGAGACCAACCTCCGCTGCCTGCTGCTCGTCGACCAGAGCCGGTCGATGGCCTACGGGTCGACCGGCCACACCAAGGCCGACTACGCCGCAACCCTCGCCGCAACCCTCGCCCGGTTCCTCCATCAGCAGGGCGACGCGGTCGGATTGCTGGCGTTCGACCAGCAGGTCCGGGACTACCTCCCACCGCGCCACCGGGCCTCCCACCTCCGCCAAATCACACTGTCACTGGAAAAACCGGCCGGCGGCACCGCGACCGACCTCGTGTCGCCCCTGCGTCGGGTCGGGGAACTGGTGCAGCAACGCGGGCGTGTGGTGATGATCTCCGACTTCCTCGCGCCGCTGGAGGCGCTCGACAGCGTGCTCGGGCAGTTGGTGGCGGCCGGACAGGAGGTCACGCTGTTCCGGGTGCTGGACCCGCGGGAGATCGCGTTCGACTTCCAGACCGCGACACTGTTCGAGGACGTCGAGACCGGCCGGACCCTGCACATCGATCCCGACGCGGTCCGCCAGGACTATCTCGACCGTTTCCGGGCCCATGGCGAGGCGCTGGCCGCGTTGGTGCGTCGTCTCGGCATTGCCCTCCACACCGCCCCGACCACGCAGCCGCTGGAAAACCTACTGCTGGATGTCCTCCGTTCCCGGTCGCCGGGTCCGGCTCGCCACCGCTCCGCCTCCGCGATCGGACGATGACCTTCCTGACGCCACTCTTCCTTCTGGGAACGCTTGCGGTGGCGGGACCGATCCTGTTCCACCTTGTCCGGCGGGCGACACGTGACCGCACACCCTTCAGCTCGCTCGAGTTCCTGCGGGCAGCGCCACCCCGGCTGAACCGTCGGAGCCGCGTGGAGCACTGGTTGCTCCTGCTCCTGCGATGCACTGCCATCGTCCTGCTCGGACTGGGCTTCGCACGACCGTTGCTCAAGGGCGTCACGGATCCGCTCCCCGGCACCGTCGAGGCCCGCCGCGTCGTCGTCCTGCTCGACACCAGCGCCAGCCTCCAGCGCCCAAGAGTCTGGGACCGGTCCCTCGAACGGGTGCGTCATCACATCCAGACCCACGCCGGGGTCCAGGATCTGGCCCTGATCGCCTTCGACCGCACCCCGCGGGTCATCATGTCGCTGGCCGACTGGCGCAACACCACGCCCGACACCCGGATCGCCTCGGTCGAGCAACGTCTGGCACTGTTGAAGCCGGGCTGGGGCGACACCCGACTCGACGCCGCGCTGCAGGCGGGCCTCGACCTGCTCGGGGAGTCCCTCGGCGGTCCCCCGCCGGCGGATCGGGAACTCATCGTGGTGAGCGACCTCCAGGAGGGCAGCCGCACGGAATCCCTCCAGACCGCCGAATGGCCCAAGGGCGTCCGCGTGATCCTCGACGGCGTCCAGCCGGATCGTCCCGGCAATGCCGGGATAGAGCTCCTGACCGGGGACGATGCCACGGCCGAGGCGGCGTCCAACGGTGTCCGGGTTCGGATCGTCAACAGTCCGGACGCCACAGCCGACCGCTTCGAGATCGCCTGGCAGTCCGGTGCCTCAGCAACCCGGGTCGGCTCCCCCATGGCGGTGCAGGTCCCGCCTGGCCAGAGTCGGGTGGTGTCCCTGCCGCGTCCGACCACTGCCGGCGCGGATCGGATCGTTCTGACCGGCGACGCGGTGACCTTCGACAACACGGTGTTCGTCACCGCGCGTCCCACCAACGCGGTGATGCTGCGGTATGTCGGCCCCGAGACCGACCGATCGACCCGCGCCCCCCTGTACTTCCTGGAGCGGGCTCTGCCGGAGCGCGGGAATCCGCCCGTGGTCTGGATGCAGCAGTCGGCGGATGCCCCGGCAGTGGGGGGATTCCAGACCTTCTGGAAGCTGACGGTCGTGGCGGCGCCCCCGTCGCCCGCTGTCACCGATTCCATCCGGTCTCAGGTGGACCAGGGCGCCACGGCGCTCGTGCTCGCCAACACTCCCGAGGCCGTGAGCCGACTCGGGGCGCTCCTAGGAGTACCGGATCTGACTGGCACCCCGGAGGCGTCGCCCGGTGGGGCTCTGCTGATCGACAACGACTTCCGGCATCCCCTGTTCGCACCGTTCGCCGATCCCCGTTTCAGCGACTTCTCCCGGATGCGGATCTGGAAGCCGATGCGGCTCGATCCCACCCGCATCCCCGGCGCCAAGGTCCTGGCCCGGCTGGACTCCGGTGGACCCGGCCTGCTGGAGGTCCCGATGGGACGAGGACGCGTCGTCATCGTACCCTGGGGGTGGAGCCCGGCCGACAGCCAGTGGGTGTTGTCGACCAAGTTCGTCCCGTTCCTGATGGCGTTGCTCGATGCCAGCGGCGCCCTGCCCTCGGACCGTGCCTCGACACTCGCGGTCGGGGATCCACTGCTGATGCCCTCGCCCGCCGAGGGGTCGGCCCGGGAACTTGAACTGCCGTCGGGCAATCGGGTCCCGGCTCCCACCCCAGGAGCGCCCTTCACGGCGACGACAACGCCCGGAATCCATCGCCTCGTCGGGGAGGGTCCGGTCAGCGAGTGGGCCGTGAACGTCGCCCCGTCCGAGAGCCGCACAGCCGCCACGGTGTCGGGCGTGCTCGACGCCCTCGGCGTGCCGCTCCGGGAACGGTCTGTCGCCGAGGTTTCGCAGACCCCGAAGCCCGCGGTCCAGGCCGCCGCCGAGACGGAGGGCCGACAGAAGCTTTGGCGCTGGTTCCTCGCTGCCACGCTCCTCATCCTTGTCGTCGAGACCCTCGCGGCAGGCTGGGCGGCCCGGCGCAGCAAGCGGACCCGGGAGGGACAGACCCCATGATCGAACGCTGGCTCCAGACCCGGTTGCGCCCGCTTGAACGTCGACGTTCCTGGCGCGACCGGCTGCTTCGCCTCGGCGTCGGCTGGGCCGTCGTGGCCGGGATTGCACTGCTGATCCACCAGGCCAGCGGACCCACCGGCACCCCGGCGCTGGTCACCTTCGGTCTGGCCCTCGTCGCCGTGACGGGCGGGACACTCTGGAGAACCCGACAACGGGGTTCCGACGAGGCCGAGCTCCGGGATCTGGCGCGACGGATCGAGGCCGGACATCCCGAGCTCGACGGCAGGCTCTCGGCGGCACTAGACCAGCGCCGCGATGGCTCAGGGGCACTGAACTTCCTCCAGCAACGCCTGATCCTCGAGGCCGTCGAGGCCAGCTACCACGAGCCCTGGGCACGTCCGATTCCACGGAGCCAGATCGCGGGTGCCGCCCTCGTCTCCGCCGCCGCACTCGCCTTCGCTGTCTTCACGCTCCAGCTCTTCGTCAGCGATGCCAGCCGACCGGTTCCCGTGGCGGAGACGCCCCGACCCGACCTCGAGGTCACCCCTGGAACCGTCGCGATCGAGAAGGGTTCCAGTCTTGTCGTGCTGGCCCGGTTCGGAGGCCAGGTCCCCTCGACGGCACGGCTCGTTGTCCAACCCAACACGGGCGCCACCAACCTCCTGCCGCTCACCCGCACCCTCGGGGACCCGGTCTTCGGCGGCACCGTGCCCGACATCCGCGAGGGGTTCCGCTACCGCGTCGAGGCTGGATCGAAGACCTCGCCCGAGTTCGAGGTCACCGTCTTCGAATTTCCCCGACTCGAGCGGTCCGATGCCGATCTCGTCTACCCGGCCTACACCGGACTCGCCCCGAAGACGGTCCCGGACACCCGACGCGTCAGCGCCGTCGAAGGCACGGGGCTAACCCTGCATCTCCAGCTGAACAAACCCGTACGCGAGGCCCGCCTCCTGCCCCGCGGCGGCAGCAACCCGGTGCTCGACCTTGTCGTCTCGACGAATCAGGCCGTGGCCACGCTCGCCGGGTACACCCCGGTCGAGGGTGGCACCTACGACCTTGTCCTGCGCGACGCCGAGGGGCGCACAAACCGCACCCCCGCCTCGTTCTCCCTCGAGGTGCTCCCCAACCGCACTCCCGAGCTCAAGCTCGCACGTCCCCGCGGCGACCAGCGTCCGTCGCCCCTCGAGGAGCTCCGGTTCGAGGGAACGGCCTGGGACGACTTCGGTCTCCTCGCCTACGGGCTTGGCTTCACCGTCGGCGCCGGTGAACCGCGCCTCGTCGTCCTCGGGACGAATGCCCCGGCCCAGGAAAAGCGCACCCTCAACCACCAGATCGCCCTCGAGCCACTCGGGGTCTCGCCCGACGACCTCGTGTCGTGGTTCCTCTGGGCCGATGACATCGGTCCCGACGGCGCGGTGCGGCGTACGCAGACCGACCTCTTCTTCGGGGAGATCCGACCGTTCGACGAGATCTTCCGCGAGCAGACCTCGAGCTCGTCGAGCGGTGGCGGCCAGGAATCCGGAAATCAAGAGGGCAGCCCCACCACCCGCCTCGCCGATCTCCAGAAGCAGATCCTCAACGCGACCTGGAAGATCGAACGACAGCGTCCCCGGGCCACCGCGGAGTCGCATGGACGGGATCTCGGAACCGTGACGGAGTCGCAGTCCCAGGCGCTCGACCAGGCCAAGGACCAGGGTTCCGGCGCCGAGGATCCCCGGGGCGAGGCCCTGTGGGGTGCGGTGATGACGGCGATGGAGAAGGCCCTGTCCGAGCTGCATGCCTCGACGAACCGGACGCAGGCGCTGACGTCGGCCATCGCGGCCGAGACCGCAGCCTACCAGGCGCTGCTGCGGCTGCGGGAGCGCGAATTCCAGGTCGCCCGCAACCGGGGCCAACGTCAGCAGGGCGGACGCGAGGGCGGTGACTCCATGCGTCAGCGTCAGCTCGAGGAGCTGGATCTCACCGACGAGGCCAGCCGCTACGAGACCGAGAGCACCGCCCAGACCGCCACCACCCCGGAACGGCAGGAACAGCTCCAGGTCCTGAACCGGCTCGGGGAGCTCGCCCGACGCCAGCAGGACCTCAACGAACGGCTCCGGGAACTCCAGGCCGAGCTCGCCAAGGCCGACTCCGAGTCGCAGCGCGAGGAGATCCGACGCCAGCTCAAGCGCCTCCAGGAGGAGGAACAGCAGATGCTGTCCGACGCCGACGAGCTTCGTCAGCGGATGGACCGCGCCGAGAACCAGTCGCGGTTCGCCGAGCAGCGGCGTCAGCTGGAACAGACCCGCGAGCAGATGCAGCGGGCGTCCGAGGCAGCCTCGCAGGGCTCCCCCTCCCAGGCCCTCGCCGCGGGCACACGGGCCGAGGAACAGCTCGAGCAGATGCGCGAGCAGGTGCGGCGCGAGAGCGCGGGGGCCTTCTCCGAGGAACTCCGCCAGATGCGCCAGGCAGCCCGGGATCTGACCAAGAACCAGGAACAGGTCCGACGCGACCTCGCGGAACTCGGCGCCGACACCCGCCGGTCACTCTCCGGCAACCCGAAGGCCGAGGCGCTCGTCCAGGAACTCGAACGCCAACAGCAGCGCCTCACCAACCTGCTGTCCGAAGTCACACAGGTCTCCGAGGCCGCCGAAGCCAGCGAACCGACGGTGTCCCGCCAGCTCTACGACACCCTCCGCCAGCTCAATCAGGACGACGCCGGCCTGGTGAAACAGGTCCAGGAGGAGTTGATCAGCCGGGGCCAGATGAGCCGATCCCTCTACGATCGACTCGAGGCCACCCGGGAGAATCCCGACGCCAAGGCCCTGCAGGTCATGCGCGACCTCGTCCGGGAGGGGCGTCCGACCCAGGCGCGGGACGTGGACACGAAGGCCACCCAGAGCCTGAACCGGCTGCAGCGCGGACTGGAACGGGCGGCGGCAAATGTCATCGGGGACGACACCGAGGCTCTCGAAAAGGCGGGCCAGGAGCTGGACCGGCTCGCCCAGGCTCTCGACCGCGAGGCGGCCCGGGAGGAACCAGAATCTCCCGACAGTCCCACGACAGGTCCAAACGGCCAACCCCAGCCCGAGGGTTCCGGAACGACGAACGCGACGGCTTCGACGCCACCGCGTAGCGGTCCGCCCGGCACCACGGTCGGCTCTGGATCCCCGTCCGAACAGCCGTCCGAAGCCCCCTCGTCCACCGAGCGCTCCACCCAACAGGCCGGCTCGCCGGGTGGGACTTCGCCCTCCCCCACGCCGGGTCGATCGTCGGGACGTCGAGGATCCACGAACACCAACACCAGGGATGCTCAAGAACCGGGAGAGGCCAGCGCGAACCCCTTCTCCGGACTCCTCGAGGGCGGGACCGGAGCGGCCGGGACCAGCGGCGGCCCCATGACGGGTGAGTCCTTCGGCGAATGGTCGGATCGCCTCCGAGACGTCGAGGAGAACCTCGACGATCCGCGGCTGCGCAGCCGGGTCGCCTCCGCCCGGGAGAGCGCCCGACTCGTGCGTCTCGGCGCGCGCCGCGACCGTCAGAAACCCGACTGGGCCCAGGTGCGCCTCAAGGTCCTCGCCCCGCTGGTCGAGGTGCGCCAGCAGATCCAGGAGGAACTGCGCCGGAGGAACCCGGGAGATTCGCTCGTGCCGATCGACCGCGACCCGGTGCCCAGCCGCTACGCCGAATCGGTCCGGCGCTACTACGAGAACCTCGGGAAGGAATGATCGCCGACGCCCTCCTGCTCTCCCGGTCGCCCTTGACCGCCGGGTGGATCCTGACCCTGGTCGTCGGGGTGGTCCTGCTGGTCTGGGCCTACCGCCGCGCCCCGTCCCGCGGCATCGCCGCGGCCTGCATCGCGCTCAAGGGCATCGCCCTCGCCGCCCTCGCGTTCTGCCTGCTCGAACCCCTCTGGTCAGGCCAACGCGCCAAGCCCGGGGCGAACCTCGTGGCGATCGTGGCCGACAACAGCCAGGGCCTCCGCATCCGTGACGTCGCCGCCACAAAGTCCAGGGGCGAACAGCTCCAGGAACTGCTTTCAGCGGAGGGCGGCAGCTGGCAGGCCCATCTCGCCGACACCTTCGAGCTGCGCCGACACCAGTTCGACCGCCGTCTGCAGGAGGTCCGGGACTTCTCCGGTCTCGATCTCGCCGGTCCCGCCAGCGGGCTCGGATCCGCCCTCGCCACGCTGCGGGAGCGCTACAAGGACCGCCCCATCGCCGGCATTCTGCTGCTGACCGACGGCAACGCGACCGACCTGCCCAACGGCCTTCCCGACCTCTCCGGCCTTCCGCCGATCTATCCCGTGGTCCTGGGGAACACCACGCCGCCCGACGTCGCCCTCCGACAGGTCTCTGTCAGCCAGTCCGCGTTCGAGGACGCGCCGGTCCGGATCCAGGCCGACATCGTCGCCCCCGGCATGGGATCCCGGGACGTCACGGTGCGTCTCACCGACGAGGCCGGCACCGCGGTGGAGACCACCTCGATCGCACCGAGGGATTCCGGGGAGGCCCAGACCGTTCCGCTGAAGGCCCGTCCGACAAAGGCCGGGGTCTCCTTCTACCGGCTCGAGGCGACCCCGACCGGGGACGACGCTGGAAAGGAGGCCACGCGGGCCAACAACCATCGGATCCTCGCGGCGGACCGCGGACGCGACACCTATCGGATTCTGTACGTCGCCGGGCGCCCCAACTGGGAGTTCAAGTTCCTGAACCGGGCCGTACAGGAGGATCCGCAGATGCAGCTGGTGGGGTTGATCCGCGTCGCCAAGCGCGAACCGAAGTTCGAATTCCTCGGGCGCTCCGGGGAGTCCAGCAACCCGCTTTTCCGGGGGTTCGGTGAGCAGTCCCGCGAGGAGGTCGAACGCTACGACCAACCGGTCCTCGTGCGACTCAACACGCGTGACGAGCTCGAGCTCCGGGCCGGTTTCCCACGGACCGCAGAGGGATTGTACGGATACGACGCGGTGATCCTCGATGACGTCGAGGCCGGGTTCTTCGACGCCGAGCAGTCGCTGCTCCTCCAGAAGTTCGTCTCCGAACGCGGGGGCGGGTTCCTGATGCTCGGCGGCGCCGAATCATTCCAACAGGGCGGCTATGCCCGAACCCCGATCGGCGAGCTGCTGCCGGTCTACCTCGACCGTTCCCCCGAACCCCGCACCGGCACGGCCGTCCGCTTCGACCTGTCGCGCGAGGGCTGGATTCAGGCGTGGTCCAGACTGCGGGACACCGAGGGGGCTGAGCGCGATCGGATCGCCCGGATGCCCCCCTTCTCCGTGGTCAACCCCGTCCGGGACGTAAAGCCCGGGGCCAGCGTCCTCGCGACGATCACCTCAACGAACCTCACCGGGGGCACGCCGGCACCCCAACCGGCCCTCGTGTCCCAGCGGTTTGGTCGGGGCCGGGCCGCCGCGTTGATGATCGGCGACCTCTGGCGCTGGGGCATGAAGGGCGCCGAGGAACGCCAGGATCTCGACAAGACCTGGCGCCAGCTCGTCCGTTGGCTGGTGAGCGATGTGCCCCACCGGGTGGACCTGACGGTCGAGCCCGCCGCTGATCGGGGTCCGGGCGCGGTCGACCTGCGGGTGCGGGTCCGGGACGCGCAGTTCCAACCGGTCGACAACGCGCAGGTGCAGATCGAGATCGAACCGGTGCTCGGCGACACCACGCAGGGCGCGACCACGAACGTCCTGCGTCTCGCGGCGGAGTCGGCCGGGAACGAGCCCGGACTCTACCGGCTGGGATTCGTCCCACGGTGGAGCGGGGGCTTCCGGGCGACGGCCTTCGCGACCAACTCCGCCGGTGCCCGGGAAGGCGTCGCCCAGGCGGGCTGGAGCACCGATCTCGCGGCCGAGGAGTTCCAGTCGGTCACACCCAACCGAGACCTGCTCGAGCGTCTCGCCCGGGCGACCGGTGGTGAGGTTGTGGAATCCCCCAAGCTCGACGACTGGGCACGTCGCCTGCCCGATCGTGCGGCACCCGTGATGGAGCCGTACACCCGTCCTGCGTGGCACACCCCGTGGTGGTTCGCCCTCGCGCTGGCCTGTCTCCTCGGGGAATGGGGACTCCGACGATTCCACGGCATGCCATGAACCGCACCTCCCCCACCGCAGTCCTGTGGCTCCTGGTCCTGTCGTGGATCGCTCCTGCTCACCTCACCCGTTCTCTGGCGACCCCGTCGGACCCGCCGACGCTGGTCCTGGTCGTCGGGGCGCCGGGTGAACCACTCTACGCCACCAACTTCCTCGGTCAGTTGACCCACTGGCAGCAGCTCGCCGGTAAGGCGGGAGCGAAGGTGCTCACCGTGGGCGCGGCGAACGAGTTGGCCCCTCCGGGTGAACCCGAGGGTCGCACACGACTCGAACAGACGCTACTGGGGTTGGCCGACGGGGACTCCCCGCTGTGGGTGGTGTGGATTGGACACGGCACGTTCGACGGCAAGGAGGCCTGGTTCAACCTGCGCGGACCCGACGTCAGCGCGACCGAGATCGCCGCCTGGCTGAAGCCGTTTCGAAGGCCCCTGGTGCTGATCCACACCGCGTCGGCCAGCGGTCCCTTCCTCCCGGCGCTGTCCGGCACCAACCGCGTTGTCATCACCGCCACCCGGAGCGGCACGGAGCAGAACGCCACCCGGTTTGGATCCGCTTTCGTAGAGGCGTTGGGCACGCAGGCTGCGGACCTTGACGTCGATCAGCAGGTCTCGCTGCTGGAGGCGTTCCTGTTCGCGGCGCGGTCGGTGTCCGACAGCTACCGGGGCGAGGGACGGCTGCAGACCGAGCATGCGCTGCTCGACGACACGGGAGACCGCCAGGGGACGCCGCCGGCCTGGTATCGGGGCCTGCAGGCGATCCAAAAGCCCAAGGACGGCCGGGCGATCGACGGTCCGCAGGCCCACCAGATCACCTTGGTGCCGAGTCCGTTTGAGGCCTCGTTGCCCCCGGAGTTCCGGTCGAAGAGGGCGGCAATCGAGTCGAGGATTGCGGAGCTGCGGACCCAAAAACCCACGTTGTCTTCCCCGGACTACGACCGGGAGCTCGAGACTCTGCTGCTGGAACTGGCGACTCTGTACCGGGAACTGAAAACGACCGCGCGCTGAGGGGGATTAAGGGCTCCAAGCCCGCACTGGTGGGTGCCGTTGTGCTCAACGGCACTGGGTGCGGTAGCACCCACCCAAGGCAAGGACCCACTCCACTGGGTCCCCATCGTCCCCGTGAGGGTTGAGCGGACCTGAGGGGATGGCCGGGTTCCTCTGACGCTATGGAGAACCCCATACCCCTTCACGGGTCCGCAACGCGTGGCGGATCGAGATGGGGACGAGAGGGACCTCGTCCCTGGGATCCTGACCCCTCGTGGGTGCACCCGGTGCACCCAGTGATGCAGGGCACTGCATCACCCACCGTCATGCGCCCAGTGCCTTGAGATCACGCCTCCATGGGATCATTTCAGGTCCAACCGCCCCCAATCCTCCGGCCGGCCCTGAACTCCAGGTCGGGGTGCCCAGGCCAGACGGACCCGGTTGATGTTCTCCCCGGGGGCCGCATCGGCCTTGTCGCCATCGTAGATCAGGATGTTGAACCCCAGCCGACGGCGGATCGGCCTGCCCTTGGGCACGATCTCCGAGAACGGGATCGAGGCCCGGATGAGATAGCCGTCCGGCGTCCGTGCCGAATGGATCCGGGTGCCCGGTGATCTGGACTCCACCACGCCAGGATTCGCGTCGGCATCACGGGAAGCCCGGACCCGACCGGTGGTGTCCGACGGGAAGATGCCGAGCTTGTAGCAGCCCAGCGTGTGGGGTGAGCCGGGCTCCGGATCGATGCAGAGCTCCACCGAATCACTCCGCCAGTGCCCCTTGATGTCGTTGGGCTCGATGTTGGTGACCACGACATCATCGCGGACCTGGACTTCGATCCAGAGATGGGTGGCGGTGCGGGCCACCCGGAACCGGCCACTGCAATCCCCTGGACCGGTGGCGGTACCCTGCCAGGTCCAGCCGGACTCGATCGGGTGCTCCGGAAGGGCCTTCCAGACGGCATCATCGAGAGGCGCGTCCAGTTCCGGGTCCGTCCGCAACCGGTTGGCCCGGGTCTGCGGCACCGGATGCAGCCGGGCCTTGACCCCTTCGGAGACCGCCGCGCCCGGGATCGACACGCGGATATCTGCGTCGGCGGGATGTCCCTCCGGCGGACGGACCTGGACCGCGAGGCGCTGCCTGCCGTCCGCCACGGTTCCCAGTCGGGTGGCTCGCCCCACCAGGGTCCATCCCATGGGGAGACTCCAGTTCGCCGGGTCGCCGACAGCCGCACGCATCGAAGCCGGCACCTCCATGAGGATCGGGCTGGCCTCGCCGGCGACCACGGGGATGTCGGGCTCGAATGCAGCCGCCACGTGTCCGATGCCCTGTTGGCGCACCCAATCCTGGTAGAACTCCACGGCCGGTCGGGGAACGAACGCCAGCTGGGGGGCTTTGTCCGGGGTGGATTGGGACTGCGGCGACGGCATAGGTGAGACGGGATCGGCCACGGGGAGTCCGCGGAACAGGTCGGATTCAACCGGGTCGAATAGCACCACGCTCTTCACGAGAACCCAGCTCTGGGGGCGTCGAAGCCAGGGGGAAGAGGCCATGCCGCCGAAGCCCTGGGAGCGATGGTGGGCGAGGGCCATGCCGGCGACCGTCGCCGGGATCCGCCCGTCCGGCAGCGGCTGGGTGACGTCGATGGTGGCGCCTGCCCTGGCGGCCCCGCCGTGGTAGAGCTTCCGCACCTGCCAGGTCGACACCCCCTCGAGGGTCAGCTGTTCCGGGAACCGGTCGCGTCGGGCGGCCGCGTCAAAGGCCTCGATCGCCAGCAGTCCGGCGGCCTGGTGGTTGCCATGCTGGCCGGGGTTGGGTGCGGGGTTCATCGTGACCACAACCTCCGGCCGGAGGATCCGGATCAGCCGGACCAGTCGTTCAAGCGTCGCCTCGTGACCCCACGTCTCGAGGGTGATCGCCAGGCTCTCGGTGTAGGCGAAGTCGGCACGATCCAGGAAGAAGCAGTGTCGGATACCCATCAGGTCGAGACACTCGCGGAGCTCCCCTTCGCGCAGGATTCCGAGGGCCGGCCCGTATTGGGTCCCCACCATGTTGCCGCCCCCCTCGCCCCGGGTGCAGTAGACGTTTGCGACCGTCTTGCCGCGTCCGAGGGCATAGGTGACGAGCGTGCCGGCGGCACCGGTCTCATCGTCGGGATGGGCAAAGACACCGAGGAGATCGACCTTGAGCGGATCCCGAGAGGCCGGCGGTGTGCCTGTGGCGTCCGCCGCGACGAGGAAGGCGAGGACCAGCTCGATCACCACACCCAGCTGGGCGGGAATCCGGAGTCGTTGGAGACGGGAGGGCAATTGGTTCATGGGGCGACTTTCATTCGGCGTTTCCGTCGGCCGCTCCTGGGCTGCGGCTTCATCGGTTCTCGGCCTCCTGACATAGCCTGAGGAATGCGATCCGTAGCGCCTCGAAGCGCGCACGAACATCGCCGTAGGCATCAGTGCCATCGTTGAACCTTGACCACTGCTCCAGGATGTCACCGCAAAACTCCGCAAGCTCGGACGCGACCGGCGTCAACTCGTTGGCTTCATGTTCCAAGCGAAACTTCAGGGTGCCTGCAAAGTGGGAAATGAAATCCGAAATGTCGCCTGTCGCGTGGCGAACAAACTGAAACACCGCCGGCAGATAGAATCGAAACGCCGGTGCACCCATCCACAACAGGTCTGCCTGGTAGTAGATATCGTTCTCACGAAACAGCGCCTCGGCCTCGGCCTGAGTCTTGCCATGGAAATGCTCGCACGCGACTCGACCGTCCAAATCGTCGTGAGGGTTGATCTCTTGGATTGTCGGAAGAGTCATGGCGTGCGGGAGCCTAAAAAGCCGGGCTCAGAAATGGCAGCCACGAGGTGCGCCGATTTACAGCGGCGATGGCCCTCCGCCGTTTGCTGAAGCGCACGGTAGGCGTCATTGCTGTGTCCTCTGCAACTCAACTGGCTGCTGCAGAACGATCGGACGCTCACCGAAAGTGCTGACCTTCCGCTCATACGGGACATACCCCGGAGCTTCGATGAACAACATGCCTTGTGGCCAATAATCACCGGGAACCAGCGGGCAGGGTCGCCAAACGTGATCTGATGGCAAACGAAACACTCCATCCGGCGAAGTCGTGCGAATAATGCCTTCGTGATCGCGGATGCCGACGGTCGCGCCAGAGACGGGCTGCTTCGTGGTGGCGTCGATGACAGCGCCCGAAACCTGCGGAGTCGTAGGGTAGCGCCAAACCACACACCCCTGTCCAAAGATGGCGATGACGAGCAGCAGGAACAAACTGGGCGGTTGGAATTTCACAGGCGCTCGGCGATAAGACCTAAAGACCCAAGCTCAGCGAGCCGGTAAGTCGAGACCCCACATCCAAGGCGTGACTCTCATGGAGTGCCGTATGAGCTGACGAAGATGCGGCCACCCCGCCAACGAAAAAGGCGGGGGAGAAGTCTCCCCCGCCCTGTTGCGAACCGATGTCAGCCCGGGCTTAGGAGCAGCCGAGACTGGTGCCGCAGTTCAGGCAGGTGTGGCAGGCGCCGGTCTTCTGGACCTTGGTGCTACCGCAGCTCGGACAGGCCTTGCCCTCGGGATTCCCCGAGTAGCTCAGCTCGATCGGCTTCCGGCTGGTGGCGCTGCCCACGGGCAGCGAGACGGCACCGTCATCCACCCGGGCGAGCTCCGCCACGGGACGGTTCATGTTCTTCGTCTCCTCCGCCTCGACGCCGGGCAGGCCCAGCTCGGGCTGCTTGGCGTGGCTGGGGGAAGTCGCCTCGCGATAGCCCGGGATGAACTGACAGGCCATCCAGCGGAAGACGTAGTCGATGACCGACGACGCGCTGCGGATGTCCGGGTTCCGGGTGAAGCCGCTCGGCTCGAACCTCTGGTGGGCGAACTTGCGGACGAGGCCGTCCAGCGGCACGCCGTACTGGAGGGACATCGAGGTCAGGGCGCCGATGGTGTCCATCAGACCGCCGATGGTGCTGCCTTCCTTGGCCATGGTGACGAACAGCTCGCCGGGCTGGCCGTCCTCGAAGACGCCGACAGTCATGTAGCCCTCGTGGCCGGCGATCTCGAACTTGTGGGTGTAGGCCGCACGGGTGTCGGGCAGACGGCGACGGGACGGATGGCCGGCCACCTCGCGGAGACGGGTCACCTCAGTCTCGAGCTCCGCCAGGCGCAGCTCGAGGGTGTTGGTGTCCGGGGCCGCCACGACGGCCTTGTCGGAGCTCTTCTTCGTGTTCAGCGGCTGGCTGCGCTTCGAACCGTCGCGGTAGATCGCCACGCACTTCAGGCCGATCTTCCAGGCGTCCACATAAGCGTTGCGGATGTCGGTCACGGTGGCCTCGTTGGGCAGGTTGACCGTCTTGGAGATGGCGCCCGAGAGGAACGGCTGTGCGGCAGCCATCATGCCCAGGTGGGCCTTGTAGTGAATGCTGCGCTTGCCCTTGAAGGCCTTGAAGGCGCAGTCGAAAACCGAGAGGTGCTCGGGCTTGAGCCCGCTGGCCACCACGGCGCCGTCGTCGGTCGTCACGTCCTCGATGGTGTCGTGCGTCTCGATGTGCTTCTCGATCGCCGTGATCTCGGAGCCGCTGTAGCCGAGACGGCGGAGCGCCTCGGGCACGGTGCGATTGACGATCTTCAGCATGCCGCCGCCGGCGAGCAGCTTGTACTTCACCAGGGCGATGTCGGGCTCGATGCCGGGG